>JAAHTG010000274.1_pt1 | contig 41011 bp, 48 predicted proteins | sample 6116081 | NCBI WGS metagenome assembly JAAHTG01 (sample SAMN13939989, study PRJNA603662) | sponge metagenome | isolation source: marine sponge | host: Mycale hentscheli | place: New Zealand | collected 2005 | reverse complement strand
GCGATGATGTCTTCAAACTCCTCACGGAACTCTTCATCATCCATCTGCTCTATTTCTTTTTCAGTTAGAAGTCTTTCTATTTCTTCTACGTGTTCTTCGTCAATAGAGGAAGCCATCTCACGAAGGTTTCTTCTAGCCTCGGCAACAGTGAGCCTGCTCATTTCAAACTCAACGCATATTAAGCACATCTTGGAATCTCCTCCGATGTAGTAAGTAGTCAGAAGTAGTTGTTATTTACAGACACATTCCATAAACATAGTCGTAGCGAACTGAGGTGCTAACGGGCAAGAACATAGGCTCTGCTGCGCTTGCTTGTGTGTCGTCGGGTAGACAAATCTCATCAAGAATAGACATAAGGTCGTTATACATTTGCTCAGAACGTGAAGTCAGGACAAAAGCACTACCTCCTGTTGGGTCAATGTATCTTCTCCACTGACCTCTATAATAAGGCTTTGTGAAGACGTAGAGTTTCGTGTCTGGTGTCGCTGTTATAGCGGTAATCAAATTGGAAGGCGGTAGTTCTGGGTCCAAGAACGATTGGTCCTCCTCGTCTGAGAACACAATGATTATTCTATCAGCATCGGGTCTCCAATTCACTCTGAACTGTTGAAGAGAAGGCAAAGAACCAATTTGCCTGCTGAGTGTGTTGACCCAGTTTGCCTGAGAGACGTCGTAAGGGAGATTTGTCGAGATAGACGACAAGGATAAGTAAATGGCATCACGCATCATCTCGTTGCTAGAGCCTGTATCAAAAGCGCCTGCGCTAGAGAAGGCATTCATAAAGTCGTAGAAGCTTGTAATGTCAGTCTCCATCCTTAGATATTCCGTTGTGTCTACATCTTCTTGGTTGACGGCTGGCAGCATCCTTGGACCAGTTAGCAATCCCCACTTAAGCTTGTCCTCTGCTGCGAACTGGTTAGCAAACCTATTCATAGCCATTCTCACTGCATTGATGCTGTATTCCATTGAGCCTGACCAGTCGAGGATAAATAAGATGTCTGTGTCTGGAATGGCTTCGCCGAAGTCAGTTATTCCATCGCAGTCGTTGTCTGCTCCATCACAAATCTCTCTACTCGGGACTACTTCTCCAGCACAGAAATCTAGAACCAAGTCTCCGTTAGAGACCTCTCCGTACCACTGACCTTCTTTGCACAACATCTCCCCAGTATCGCAAACACCAGTGTTCGCTGTGTCTTCTGGTCCAGAATAGCAAAGCTTTGTTAGGTTCTCGTCAACAAGGTCGTCGCAGTCTTCGTCAAAGTTATTACAAACCTCTGGGTTTACTGGGATGCCAAGGAACCTATCGCACAACTCTGGCTCGTCTGCGGGCACCAATTCTGGTGGAAGCCACGCACAAAGAGCGAGGCAGTCAGACATTTTCGTTACGGAGCAATCGTCGTTATCACACTCGCAGGTCTTGAAACCCATTCCACAAGAGAGTGGTGGCTCCATGCAAGGGAGAAGAGCCCCGACCATCTCTGGTGGGCATTGGCAGTTTAGACTTTCATCAACAAGGACATCACAGTCATTGTCGAAGCCGTCGCAAGATTCTACGCCTGGTCTTCTTGCTGTGCAGCCTATCCAACTTCCCTCAACGCAAACTTCCATCCCTCTTTCACAGTCAGTTACGCACTCTCGAACAAGTTCTTCGTCAATGTCTCCGTCGCAGTCGTTGTCCAAACCGTCGCATGTGTCCTGTGGAAGAGGTCCGCATAGCCCACACTCGTTTAGTTGGTTTTCATCTATCTCGTCATCGCAGTCGTCGTCAAGCCCATTGCAAACTTCGTCCGAAACGACACAGGTGACGCACTCTCCATAATAGAGCCTACCTTTATCGCATTTTACTTCTTGTGTGCCTGGGCTTCCATTAGCCTCGCAGTCATAAGTCACAGTGAAGTCTTCGTTTGCTCCTGGTGGGCAGTCAAAGGCATGGTTGCAGTCGGTCTCGTAGATAATCTCCGCTGGTGGGCAAGTGCTGTCAAGGTTTCTATCGCAAGGTATATGGTCTTCACCGCAGATGTCTAGGATAGCTTCCTTTGCTAAGATTTCAGTTCCAACTGGTGGGCAATACCAAGTCTGCTGCTGGCAACAACGAGGAAAGCATTCGCAATAATCCTCGTCTATGTTCTGGACGTCAGCACAAGGGTCAACATAAGCGTCAACCGTAATGTCTGGGATTTCTATGATTCGTATATCTTGAGACAAAAGGTCTACACTTATGCCTACCTGGAGGTCTCTTGTCTCGCCTTGTTGGGGGACAGAATCTGCACAACCGAGTGCGAACAAGAGAGTAAATAAAATGTTTTTCACGACTTTCCTTTATAGAACTTCTTCTCTAACTGACTGACAAACTTTCTCAACCCAAGGTTCTAGTGGAGACAAGCCGCACCATTCGGTGGGCATCTGCCAACAGAACGCTCCGTTGCTTCCTAATTTAAAACACTCCTCGGAACAAACCGTTTGGTGGCTTGACGAAGAAGGGCTGTGGCAAACCATAACACTCATGGGTCCATAAACCACTTGTGGTTCAAGACACGTTATGTTTATCTCTGGGTTGTGTCTTTCAACATTGCAAGATAAAAGCATTAATGCTAGTAAAAATAAGATTCGCATTACTTAATCTTCCTTGGGTAGATGAGCGCCTGGACCGTTGCTTTTCTACCTTTGTGGATGATGTCCATATCACCCTGAATGATACTTGGCTTCTGGTTGGAGTGAGTGTGTCCTTTATCTTCTTTCTTTTCTTGAATGTTCTTCAAAAGCTTTCCGATTTTCTCGAACCTTTCTTGGTAGGTAGCCAATGTAAACCATTGCATAGCCAGCAATCCTACCAATGTAACAATAACACAGGCTTCAAACATTGTTAAGTGTCTTCCTAAAAAAAAGTATTATGGCGTTGACAACAGCAAGTGTTCCAAAAGCATAGGCAGCTTCTACATTACCGACTGATAAACCATGTGCAGCAACTGCAAGGCTGCCGCCGATAACTAATGCTAGAAGTGCTTCCACGACCTTGTTGAACATTGTTTTACGCCCTCTACTACTAGTAAATAGTTGGTTTAGACGTATTTGACCCAATGGTAGAATGGTCGGTTCTCCAAGTAGAGTTCGTCCGACTCGTGTGTGTATGCTTCTTCCTCGAATGGATTAGAGTAGTATGCCTCTCTGCCTGTCTTGCTTCCCTTGGACATAAGACCTCGTAAGTGGAAGAATCCGTATAATATCCATTGGAATATGAAGAGGCATTCCAATTGCTGGTGGAAATGGATAGTTTCGTGCCTTATGGTTACTGGAGACATGATGCCTCTGCACCAGACAAATGGTCCAAATGAAATCGCCCAAATCTTTATTGGTGCGAAGTGTGATAAGAAGACTGGAACCTTTGAGTTCTCAATCATTATTGGTTTTAGGTTTTTGAACCATTTTAACATTCATGTATCCTCCTAGATGTTCTGAATTGCGTTCTTGAAGCTGTCTTTTTTAAATTGAGATAACTTCTCCTTTGCGTCTTTGAAGATTCCAAGATTCTCGACGGTATCTAAAACGCCGTTGGGGTCGAGGAATTCAATAATCATTTCTACGAACTCTTGGAACTTCTCATAGTTCTCCCTAATGAAAGAAACAGCTTTGGCTGCCTGTGAAGTGCCTCCTGAGATGACGTCCAGAATCCTATTCATTCCCATTTTCACAATCTTTTGCAATAGCATCGACAAGAGCGTTGCGCCGAGGGCGAGCCATTCTGGTTTTTGTAGTGTTTGTAGGGTATTCTTAAAGTTTCTATAAGTGTTTTTATTAAAAATCTTAAGCTTTACCAATAGTTCTTTGGTCTTACCTTCGGCGGACCTAGTAATCTCTTTGCCCTTATCCAAGAAAGATTGAAGCTTCTCAAGACCTGCTTCTACAACCTTCATCAGCTTGCTCTCGGTCCAGTCTTGGAACTCTTGATATTTACCCTTACCCCAGGACTGAACTGACTTCATAAAATCCCAAAGCCCCTCGTCCAACCTGTTGTTCAAGACGAATTCACCGTTTACTTCTTCAACAAGGGGAGACGTAGTTAAGAACTTACCTTCCCAGAGGTCGTTGATGAACTGGTTAGCTTCTTGTGTTTCTCTCCAGTCTCTCCAGTCTTCCATTAACTGCTTCATTTTCTACTCTTCCTATAGGTTTATTTCTAGTTTTCCTTTTTCCTTCAAGGCAGACATTACTTCTGCACTTGACTTGAAATAGGCTTTTGATAATGGGTCGTTCATCCAATTCTCTTCTCCAGATGAGCGAACCGCTGCTTTCTGAACGCAATCGTCGTCTGGGTTATCTGGTGTGAGTTTATCGAGTTCTGGGTCTAGTGTGTCTAGTTGATTCTTTGAGACATCTGCTCTCTTTAGATATTTATCCCAGACTGCTGCTGCTTTCTTTGAGACAGACCTTCTATCTGATGTAAGTCCTCCACCGTTTTGAGATGCCCACTCGATAGCAACCTCGTAAAGTAGCGGACCCCATCCTTTTTGAGACATAGCATACATAACTTTCCAAGCATCAGAGCAAGGACCACCTCCCATGTTCTCAATTTCCACGAAACCGAACACGTCGGATGGCTCACCTGTTGTGTTTTCGTAACTAAACTTGACCCCAAGAGATTCTTCATCTGAAATAAGAATCATGATATTCTCTGGCAAGTTGTCTATCTGCTTTTGAATGCGTGGGTCGATGCCCTCGTTGATAAACTTGCGCCAGTTTTCCATTAGTTGTTTCATGATTTACCTCTTTGTGTAACTCTTGGTTACTTTGCCCTTCTTGGTGGCTGCGACGTTTTGCTTGCCTGCCTTGGTGCCTGCTCGCTTCTTTGCGTTGTCTGCTGCTTTCTCGCCCTTATCCATTTTAGCCCATTTAGATTTTGGTTTGCATCGCTCAACTGAACCATCATCACGACCGTCGCCACAAGGTGTTCCGTCAGAGTGAGTCCACTTTTCGTCTGCCCACTTTTGAAGGTCGCCTTCGTCAATCTTTGGCTTTTCGTGAACATAACCTTTCTTGCCAAGGTCAACATGGTCTTGGTGCGTCTTTGCCTCAACACCTTCACCAGTCTCTGGGTCGTACATCATGTGGGGTTCAAAGTCTTCCTTTGACTCGTCCTTCTTGCCTCTACCATAGTTATCGTCTTTACAGTATTTGGAAGCAATCTGTGCTGCACGAGCAGACCAATTCTTGAGGACGCCATCCTCACACTTGACATCTTTAATGCCTGGTGAATCAGAATTGACAACAAATTTTAGACCTGGTGTGCAAATCTCTTTATCAGAGTAGCAACCGCCATCTTCTTCTTCAAGTCGTCGGACAATGGTTTCTCGGACTCTTGTTCGAAGTGCTTCGTCTGCTTTAACGCAGTTGCGGTACTGCTTTCCATATAACTCTTTGGTCTTTTGAGTAGGATGGGTCTTATAGCCCTTCTCACATTTACCAGATTCGTTGAGGCTGGAAATAACATCCTCAATCACCATACGAATTTCTTCTGTGGTATACCCTTCCTTCGTAGACTTCTTGCCACGGCATTTCCATTTCTTTCTGGAAAGATTGTTAGGGGTGTTGGGGTCATTCTGCTTGTCTTTGGATAATCCTTTCTTGATTCCGTAAGAGCGAGCACAATAACTATCTCCCTTAGAAGTACCTGGGGCAATCCTGTATCCCTTTGCTCCATAACTAACCTTCTTCTTTCTGCCAGTTTCAGGGTTGGTTACAGTCTTTGAGTACTTTTTGCCCTTTGCTGGTTCTTCAGCAAGTTCTTCTTCTTCCTTCATCCTGACAGGCTTCACAACGCTTGCCTGATACTCTCCGTCTTCCTTATCCCAGACTTCTTCGCCGATTGCCTGCTTGCTTTCTCGCAAGAACTTCTGCCAGCTTTGTGTAATCTTGTTAGTCATTTTTTTGTCCTTATCTTAGTGAGTTGTCTCTTTTGGTTTCTTTTAGTTTTATTAGAAAGTTCTTTTTTAGCTTCAATAAACGCTCAAACCTTACCTGGCTGTCCGAGTCAATGTAAAGGACTTGTGGTTTCTTATATTCACCGTTAATAACCAAGTCGTCAAAGTCATAAAACTTTGTTTTTGGCTCGCCTGCCACTACATTACCACATAGTGCGAGCAAAGTAAATAAAACTGTGAGTGTTTTTTTCATTTTAAGCCTCCAGAACATAATAAATAGTCTGGAAATGAAGAAAGGGCGGGTTATCTCTTGACTGAAATGACCATAGGTTGGGCGATGGTGATAAGCTGTGATTCGACCTGTGCTTTGGTCGCAGGAACCGATGCTGAAGACAGGACTGTCGTTGTTGCCAAGATTCCGAATAGAATTGTTGTGATTTTCATTATTTTCTCCTAAATTATTTGTTCTTTGAGTGCATAAGTATAACACAGAAAGACATTTAGTAAAGTTTTTTTTAATTATTTTCTAATGTTGCTTTAATGACACATTTTGACCCAACAATTTCCTTTCAATGGTGAGTAAGCCAGTCAAGAGAGTTGTTATAAGAAGATAGTCCTCGTCTTCGATAACTATTGAGTTTTCAGGGACTTTTGCGCCTTTTGAGTCCACATCTTTCTGCATTGCCTCCAGAATAACTTCCTTTGTTCTAAGGCAACCAGCATAGAACTCACAAAGGTCAACAAGAGTGCCTTCATTATCTGAGTAGTCTAGAAAATCCTCCTCTAACAAGTGGTCTCTTAGGGCGTGATAAGAAACCTTGGCGTATTCATCCATCTGGACAACAACGTCTAGGAATTCTTCTTGCGGAACTACTATTATCTTTTCTTCTGTCAAGGTTCTCTCTCTTTCAATGCCTTTACGAAGTCTTCAGCGTGCTCGAACTTCAATAGGTTTATAACATCATAGCCTTTCTTTGTCAAGACCTTTTCTGCTTGTTTTGCTCTCGAACCAGTCTCGCAAAAGATAACAATCTTTTTATCTTTTGGAATTTTGGTCAAAGCGAAACCGATGGAACCTGGATACTCTACTACCAAGATTTTTCGGTGGGGAATGTTTGTAGAACCTTCTATGCTCTTCTGTTCGAACTCACCTTCGGTTCGGACATCCAAAATAAAACATTCTTTTATGGTGCTCACTATAACCATCCTATAACTACATAGTAGGCGACTCCGCAGAACGGGAGACAAGTTCTAAATCATTTATATATAAATATTCAATTGGTATGAGGGTGTCGAAGAAAAAGACCCTGACGATAGAAGCTTCGTTAGGTGGCTCAATAACAATTCCAAGTGAATTTCTCGGATTGCCGAGCCACCTAACGAGGTCGCCTGGTTTCACAAGAGTCCTCGCCTCTTAACCTTTGTGGGAATGGCTGGACCTTCTCCCCAAACCCATTTAGACTTGCGCTTATTTGTAACAGCAAGAACCTCCAAGACCTTTACTCCGTTCTTCTCACGAAGAGCAACCTTTACTGGCTCAGGCTGAATGGCTCCGTAGAGGGGCTTGGTGATTCTCTTCTCAAACTTCCTTCTTACGGGTGGTTTGTTTAGAAACTTAGCACAACCCTTGAAGATAGCTTCTTTTGTGTAGCCCTGTTCAATAAGCTCTTCCCAGTCTAGAATGATATAACCTCCAATGACCCAGCGAGTGCAGCCAAAGCCCTTAATGTTCCAGAACATTGAGCCATGATAGCGAGCACCACGCAATTCCTCTGGGTCTTCCGAAGAGTTCATTCTCAATGAAGGATATTCGTGCATCTTCATAAAGGTGCAGTTGAACTCTGGACCTTCGATAACGAGGGGCTCTTCTACCCTTCTTCTTCGTCTAGCCATTATTATTCTCTTCTTCCAAGTGAGCCTTCAACTCTGTGTAGCCGCCGATGAAAAGAATCTCTTCTTCTTCACCCTCGACAAGAATGGTTTTGGTGATAACTGGAACGGTGTGATGGTCATAGCGTGTCTGCTCGTTAATAAGGTTGAGTGCTCCACGCTTGTGAATGATGGCGTGATATTCAACCGAATGTTCTTTGACCAAATCCAGTGCGGCGTCGCAGTAGGGGCAGCCGTCTCGTAAATGCAACTGATAACTTACAATAACTTCTGGTTCAGACATTTTATCCTCGCAGCATTTCACGGGCAGAGATTCGAAGCTTCTCCTTGACCTGGCTTGGGTCGCCTACGACAATAAGTTCTAAGCCTGACTGACCTCGGTCAAGAGTGACCTTGGTGAATCGCTGTCGAGTGTCCAGACCCTGGGGAAGGGTTCCTTCGTCAAGACGGTTTGCCATCACCGAATCTTCACGTAAGCAAATTACGTGTTGAGGGTTGATAGTAATCTCACGAAGGGTGAAGACCTTTGTCGCCATTGACGAGCCAGCCTGATTCGAGTTCGTAGAAACGACCTCAGTTAGTGTGACTAACATTTCTTTCTCCTTTTGCTACACATGGCAGCAACATGTCGTTTGGTGCGGTCCAAACTGAACCACGGTAAAATAAATCCGAATGTGTTTGATATTCTCTTATTAGAATAGACACATAGGGAACCTTTAATTCACAATACTCCCTTATAGTACCATCATCATTGACCTTTGTCAAGATAAAATGTGAAGGAAGATAAACTAAATCGCCTACTTTAAACTTCTTCACCCTCAATACCTTCCACTCTCAGACCTTCGAGGTCTTCGGACTGGGGTGGTTCGTAGTCCTGGTGATTCATGGCTTGACTAGCAAGGTGGGCATAGTATTTGTAAGCCTGCATAAGGTTTTGAGACAATAGGTCTATCTCATAAAGCTCTCGCCTGAAATCGTCTACCTTGTTATAAGACTCATAAATCTTTTCTGGATGGACGTCGTTTAGTTTGCCATCAAGTTTTCTCACTCTAGCTGAAATCTCCTGAATATTCTTGGAAATTTCTTTTGGCAATTGCGATATTGAAGTTTGGTTTTCGATTTTCACTTTTTTGTTCTCCAGGTCTTGATGTTTCGCTCCTCGGTTACGATAGTGATAGACTCACCGATAGGAAGTAATTGATAAACTTTATTTCCAACGCAAGCTGAGGTCGGAGTCTTGTGATTGACCTCTACTACAATGGCTTTCTTGTTGCGCTGACCATAGGGCGCTGTGCTTCGAGTCTGAACAAGAGACCCTACTGGGAACTTAGGTTCGCCATAGTAGCCTGCAAGAATCTTCTTGGCGTATTTGTTCTCAACGAGCTTATTGTATTGAGAGAAGGTTGGAACGAACTCTTCGTTGTTGAGAATCTGATGAGAAACTTCTAGGAAATATTCCGTAGTGTTGTAGTATTTGCTGGCGATAACAGCCTTTTCTTTAAGCCCTGTTGTTTCGTCATTGTAACGAGTTGCGAAGGTTTCCCGCTCGGAAACAGCTTGGTCAGTAGACTCGCCTTCAATCTTGGTGATAATCTCAAGTTGACGTGAGGAGATTCTGGAACCAGCAAGAAGCTGACCAAGAACAGACTCTACGAAACCTTGGTTCCAAGAACGTGCTTCAGTGCGAGGAAGCAATCGCTCTAAACGGTGAAGTAGAACTTGGTCTACACCTGATGCTCGCTTGGCTACTTCAGCCTCAGAATACTTTGTCTCAAGTTTGTCCAACCAAGGACGACGACCTGGAGTCAAGCGACCCTGGCGCTGGTAAGCCTGCAAAAGGGACAATGCGAAGTTATGGTCTCGCTTGTTACCCTTGAGGTGGGGATTCTCAACTAAAGCGTTTAGTCGTTGTGATAATTTCATTAGCAACCTTCTTTCAACTCTCAACTACATGATAACTATAACCGATAAGAAGTTATTTGTCAAGCCTTTAGTGAGATTATTTTCATTTTACCATAGTAAAAAAAGCTTCAGCCATCAAAGCAAAGGTGCCTGTGCCTACTAGCCAAAGAATTCTGTTGACGTTTGAGACTCTTTCTCTCAATAAGATAAGTTCGTCTCTCTGCTTTTTGTCGTCTTCTACAACTTGCTTGAAACTCTCCAAGTCAAATAAGATTCTTTGTTGCTTTTCCATTGCTGGTTCAACAGTCTTTTCTATGAATTTAGTTCTGTCCTCTGCTGTCTTCTCTAGGGTAGCGAGTCTTGTTACGATGCCCATGTTCTGACCATCGCCCATTAACATATACTGAATCTCGCTCATAGAAGTCTTTATGGACTGGACATCCTCAACAAGCCTTTCTAATTTTAAGCTAAGGTCTGTTGACTGCTTTAACTGTTTCTCAACAGTATCTATCTTCTCGTGAAGTGAAGCGAGAAGTTGAACTAATTCCATTTCTTTTTGCAATATAACACCCTCTGTTTACAAAAGCAAGGCTTTGTTGCCCTGCTCTTGTAAATAGGGTGAGAAAGACTATTCGGACTCAACAATTCCATGGGAAGTTGTAATAAGTGTTCCTGCTGCGGACACAGCGTTTAGGAGAGCAGTTTTTGTTACCTTTAATGGGTCGATGACACCAGCGTCATAAAGGTCTGTAACTTCACCAGTAGCAAAGTTATAACCTGAACCTGTTTCTGACTCTCTTACAGTCTTTTCTGTTAGGTCAACTGAAAGACCTGCGTTAGAAGCCATCTTGCGAAGTGGTGCTGAGACTGCTGATAAAACAATCCTTGCTCCGAGGGCTTGGTCAGCATTATCTGTCTCCAAAGTGTCAGATTCGGACACACGTCTAGCAGCCTGCACAAGAGCCGTTCCGCCTCCAGCCACAGTTCCTTCATCTTGACCTGAACGAACGGCTTGTAGGGCATCCTCTGCCCTGTGAAAGGCTTCCATCATTTCGATTTCGGTAGTTCCGCCAATCTTGATAATAGCAACACCAGAAGCAAGACGATTTACACGTCTTTGGATAGCCTCACATTCCTTGAGAGAGTCTGTTTGCTCAATCTCTGTTTTGAGTTGTTCGATTCTTTCCTCGATGACGTCAGGGTCTCCTGCTCCTCCAACAAAGGTTGCCCAAGCTTTCTTAGCCTCGCACACCTTGACTGTTCCTAGATGAGAAATATCTGTCTTGGCTAGGGACTGCTTTCCAGCAGGACCGAGAACAGTAGCACCTACTGAGGTAGCCAAGTCTTCAAGACAAGCTCTTCGCTCTTCACCATAGCCAGGTGCTCTAATAGCAGCAACTTTCATTGTGCCCCTTACAGCATTCATAATAAGTGCTGCGAGTGCTTGGTCTTGGACGTCCTCGGCAATGACAACAAGTGCTCTACCTTCTCGTGAAGCGACTTGTAGAGCAGGAAAGACTTGCTCGACGGTAGAAATAGTAGTGTCTGAAACAAGAACAAGTGCGTTCTCGTGTCGCATAGTCCATCTACGCTTGTCTGTTACGAACTGGGGTGAAAGATAGCCAGAGTCTACCTGAAAGCCTTCAATAAGTTCTAATGAAGTTGAAGCAGAGTTTGCTGGCTCAATAGTAATGGCACCGTCCTTGCCTGCTTTATCTACAGCCTCGGCAATAAGGTTTCCAAGGTGCTTGTCTCCATTAGCAGAAATAGTAGCGATGTGCTGAATGTCCGCAAGAGTCTCAATAGGGCGAGAGGTTGCTTCCAGTTCAGTTGCAATAGCCGTTACAGCCTTATCCATGCCTCGCTTAATCTCAACAGGTGAAATGCCTGCGGAAAGGTGAGCAGAAGCTTGTCGGAATATCTCGTGAGATAAGATAGTGGAAGTTGTTGTTCCATCTCCTGCCTCGTCTGCTGTTGCTTGGGCTGCTTGCTTGATAACCTGTGCTCCTAAATTAGCAACAGGGTCGTCAAGTGAAACGAACTGAGCAACCGTTACACCATCTTTGGTAATAACTGGTCGTTCGCCTTTCTTTTGTAGGATAACGTTCCTACCCTTGGGTCCGAGGGTAGCGCCAACATTTTCTGCTAATGTTGCTACACCCTCCAATAGTTTATTTGATAGTTCTTGGTTATTAGAATAGATTTTGCTCAATGAAGCCTCCAGTTTGGTAATCTTTCTTATTATAATGTAGTTTTTGTGGTTTGTAAAGGATTATTTTTGTTCTTGAGAATCTTCTTTCTCAAGTCTCTCGGCGATGTCAAGTAGTTTCCCGAGGTACCTGGTTTTTTCAACGTAATGGCGAACGTTCTTTATTGTTTCGCCTTTGCCTTCAACTCTCATTCTTATTTCGATTAGAGTCTCGTTATTGCCGTCATCTCTGATAAGAATTTTAGGAAAACCGCTTGCAGACTTAGTATATTTAACTCCTAGTTTGAAATTCTCTCTTCTCCTAAACACGTCTTCCAGTTTGTCATCAAAGTTTAACACTTTGTAATCGCCGCCGTCGAAGTCAACCAATAAGACACCCTTCTCGCCCCCAGTTGCTGCCTTTCGGACACCATACATGATGCTCTGAATAATATCAACTTGCTCTTCTGGTTTGTCTCTTCTAAGTCCTGGTTCCTGGGCGAGTTCATCAACAATGTCGTTGTAAACTGCTTGTCCTGCTGCGATAACCGCTGCTTTGTCCCTAGTTGAAACTGCGGTTGTCCAAGGTTCCTCAAGTTCTGAGTCGGGTCTTACTCCAAACATGTCAGAAAGCAAACCTGAAAGTTTATTCCAGTCGCCGCTGCCGACCTGACCCATTGTCTTAGAACCTGCTTTTAGTGAAATGCTTCCGAGTTTGGTAAACTTGCCATCAACCTTAACTTGGACATCTACCTTGGTACCTGTTTGGTCTGAGACACCATCTGAAATAATTTCTATCACGTTAGGGTTCTTGTCCATTTCCTGCTGCATTGCTTCATCAACAATCGCTTCGCCGTTGACGTATGCTACTGCTGACTTATAGTGATTAGACAATTCTGAGTGCCATTTTGGGTCCACTAGTCCTTCATAGTTTCCAGTAGATAAGGCAACCCTAAACGAAATATCGTCCTCTCCGTTCTTACCTTCGAGAGTCTTGTCTACCTTTTTGGGGTTATCTTTCTCAGCATCGGGTTTAACACTTATCATCTTCAGCACTTCCTTGACTGCTGAATCTGTGACCTTGGATTCGGGATTCATAAACTTTACATAAAGAGCAGCGCCGAGGATGCCCTCCGCAATGTCGCCCTTGTTTATGTTCTTGCCAAAAGGTTTGTAAACATATTTTGCGAGATTTCTCTTTCCGTTCTTGACCACATATCCAACTGGAGTACTTCCGTCGCTTGCCACGAGAGTGTTGATAGCGGTAGCGTCTGGGAATCTAGTTTGAAGAGTGGATTTCAAAGCATCCATCAGTCCCGATTCTTGTCTAAGAAAGGTAGGTACTCCTATCTTTCTTAACTTTGGGTCGCCATAAATCGTAATATCTTCCAAGTTTACATCTGGATTGTTTGTCTTGACGAACTCTTTTGTAGCAGCGAGTACTTTTGCGTCCAACTCTGCGCCAACCTCTTCTTCCAAGACACCAAAACCAGCAGGTGCTGATTTTGAGCGCTTCTTTGGTGGGTCTTCATCATAAGGCTCACCGCCTGCTTTCTTGGTGCCCTTGGTGGACAACCTCATTGAAGGATGATTCTTAATAACCTCTGAATCTTGATAGCCCTCGGCGATAAGTGCCTGTTCAATAAGTTCAAAGATTGTATTTTCGTCTATCTTATTCTTTTTAGAATAGTGCTCTTCAATGAGCTTTTCCCAATTAGCCATTTTAGTTTCCTTTAGATAATGATGTCAGCAATGCCGAAGTCGACTGCTTGTTGTGCGTCTAAATAAATGTTGACCTTTTTGTCCAACAACTTCTTGACCATTCTCTTAGTCATATCTGTTTCGGCAACAAGAGTCTCGATGTATTTTTCCTGAATCCAGCGAATCTCTTCTACTTCGTTCTCAATGTTGTGCATTGGACCGTGAGTCCCGCCGATAACAGAGTGAATCATAACACGAGTGTTGCGACCGATTCTGCGAGCACCCTTTGTTCCAGAAGCAAGAATAAGAACGCCTGCGGACATTACCTTGCCGATTCCTGTTGTGATGATAGGGCATTCTTCCTGAACAACTCTCATCATGTCACAGATGCCGAACATGTCAAGGGCTGAACCACCATAAGTTGAAACAATCATTTCGATTGGCTCAACCTTTTCAATGATTTCAGACTTAGAGTCCGAAGGGTCAGCGAGAACCTTCTTCTTTCCTGTCTCTCTGAGTGTAAGCAAGCCAGCAACAACTTCAAGAGCCATTCTTTCGCCTACATCACCGATAACAGGGATAACACGAATCTTTTTCTCTGGGGCTGCTGCGCCTTGCATTGGAGGTAGAACGATAATGGACTGACCGCCGCCAGATAACTGGTCGAGGAATTCTTCTTCCATAGAGTCTAACTCTTCCTCTGTGAGTTCTTCTTCCTGCTGAATAGGCTCCTGAACTGGTTCTTCTACTTTTTGTTTTTTCTTTTTAGGCATCTGATTTTTTTCCTTATAAGTTAGAGTTCGCCTCTTTCAACTGGCGAACGAAGAGTGTTCCATTTTCCCAAAAGATTTCTATGTCTCCTTTGATATACGTTGAAACAACGTTTAAGTAATTCTTGACTTGAGTTGCGTCGAACTCACCAGACTTTGCTTTATCAACAACCCACTTTATAACTGAATTTATGACAAAGAGCTTTTCTGCGTGAAAGATGTTACCTTCTTGGTAGAAATGTTTTCCTTCTCGTATAAGGTCTAAGATGAATTTTTTCGCTTCCATAAGATAACATCTTCTCTCCGCTATGTCAAGTAAATAAATTACTTATCTTTATTAAGTAGGATGCTGCGAACCATTTCTTTCACTTGTTCGTGAAGTTCTTCTTCTTTGGTAAGTTTGGGACCATCTGTGTAACGGTCGCCCTTCTTCATGTTAGCGAGTTTCTCAATTCTGTCTTTCTTCTCATCGTCGGACAAGTCATCTCTACCCTTGATGTCATTTGCGACCATCTTGCGCCAAACCTCAAAAGGAACCTTGCTGCGCTTTGTGCCCAACTCGTCGGCTGTTGGGTCACGTAGTTTGCCGTCTTGACTTCTTGCCTGACCTTGCTTATAACCAGCAACCTTTTTGGAGCGGATTGCTTTTTGGAACATCTGTCTTGCGCCGCCTAGTTCAGCGATTTTTGCGGCTGCGGCGAAGATAGCAGGGTCTTCCATAAGTTTGTAGTCATGGGCGGCAACGATAAAGTCAGTAAGGTTGTTGCCCAGCTTATCTCCAGACTTGTCTAAAAGAGCCATCATTCCCTTGTAAAGAATTTTGCCGTTCTTGTTGAATGGTTCACGAGTTGAAGGGTCAAGAAAGCCTTTGACGTCTTGGATTGCTTGAGCAAGGACTTGCTTTGCATATTCCGCTGTGTAAGGCTTGCCGTCCTTTGTCTTCATCTTCTTCGCCAACTCTTCTGGAACAAGAAGCGAGTCGTCACGTAGGTCGTAAATGTTGGAGTAAATGTCTCCACCAAGAACCTTGATATCACGATAACCGTCGAACAATTGGAAATAACCTCTGTCCTTTTGAACCTCGTCTTGATATTGCTTTGAGATATCTGCTGTTGGAGCGCCAACAGTTCTTGCTCTGTCCTTATCTCGCTGAATAGAAACTTCTGGTGGAACGTTGATTTGGAGAACAGCGACGTCATAACCTGCTTCGTGAAGCTCTTCTGCTCTAACGCCCATCTTCATTACATCTTCGCCAGTTGTATCAAAAATGATAGGAGAAGCGGTGTTTAGCCAGTTTGCTGTTTTTTGTCGTGAGCCGTTTTGAAGCTTTTCACGAAATGCTTGCTGCTCTTTCCAAGTGTCCAAGTCAGTTTTATCTGCAAACTTCAAACCAACGCCAAAGTTACCGAATTGCGCTTCAATGTCTTCGTCTGGGTTGGAAGTTATGAACTGTTCTGGAATGCCTAATTTACCAGAGATAAAAGTCTTACCAGAACCAGCAGGTCCAAAGATAAAAATAGCCTTGAAAGGATTTTCATTCTGGCGAAGAGCGACCTCCTCAAGCGGCTGGGGTTCTTCCAAGAGTACTGTCTTTTTTTGTGCCTCAATAGTTTCTTTGATAAGGCTTTTAAGGTTTTCCAAGCTTAATTTCATTTATTTTTTTGCTCCTTGTTTTATTTTATTTAGACAATAAAAAAGCAGGACATTTTCGTGCCCTGCTTCTTATTCTCTCACACCAAAACCAAAAGGTTTTTTATTATTTTAGAGAACGAAGTCGGGCAACAACTGCTTTAGTGATTTCGTCAAGTTGCGCTTCAGCTTCTTCCTCGGCTTCTTCAGCGTCTTCTTCTTCGTTTGTTGAGCAGTTTGACTCTTCCAAAGCAGCGTCTTCGTCGATAACTGCTTGAACTGCCTGAGCGATTCTTTCAGCAAGTGTAGGAGTTGCTGTTTCCATCATCTCATCTTCAGCGTCCATGTCCATCTCTGGCTCTCCAGCGTCCATGTCCATGTCCATTTCTGCGTCCATTTCCATCTCTGGTTCTTCAGCAGGTGCTTCTTCTTCAGAATCAACACGCTCGGCAGGAACACCAGTCTCTGCTTCAATAGCAGCCAAAACAGCGTCTACAAGTGACTCAATCTTGTCTTGTGAAACTTCTTCGCCAGCAGGCTCTTCCATTTCAGGTTCCATTTCAACTTCAGCTTCTGCGTCCATTTCCATTTCTTCCTCTTCGACAACAACTTCTTCGTTGGTCTCTTCCATTTCTTCTTTTTCTTCTTTATAATCACCTTCAGCCTGGATGTCAAGCTTCTCTGAAATTCTACCTACGATGCCACCTAGTGCAGGGATACCAGCAATGGCAGCCATTCTACGCATTTGTGATTCTGTTAACAACTTCTTTTTCATTTTTCTTTCTCCTTTAGAGGGGTTTGTTTTTGGTGTAAATTTCGGCATAATTAGCCGTTCACTTTATAAATAGTCTATTTTATCAAAACAGGTCTTCATTTCGAAGTTTTTTAGCAAGCTTTTTAGTTGTCTCACGTTCTATTTGGTCTATTCTAACATGACTCAAATTCATTCTTAAGCCGATATCACGTAGAGTCATTGGTCTGCCGTCGCTTTTGTCCACTGCAATAAGGGTGCAGTTCAAATCGTCTTCATAGTCAATCCAAAACCGACAACTCTTGTTTTCTTCTGGGCAAAGATAATCATTCTCTTTACAAACGTCGCTACATGCTCTCATAAGTCTGGGTGCTCCCTTGCAATCATATCGAAGATGTCTTCCAACTCTTCATTTTCTAGGTTAAATTTTTTCTCTACTTGGTCTTGCTTTTTCTTTGCATTCTCTTCAATAACATCAACACGTTTGGCACGCTTTCTCGTCTTTTTCTTAGAATCGCCGTCAATCATTTGAATAAGGTCTTTCGAGATTTGGTTTTCCTCAATCATGCAGGTAACTAAATAACGAAAAAGTTTAGATTGGGTCAATCCGTAGTGCTCTAAGCGAACTTTAAGCTGAACGTGTCGGTCTTCCGTGTCGAAAAACATTATCTTCTTCTTTGATTCTCCATATTTACCTTCCATTAGGAATATCTCCCGAAAATGTGTGCCGAAGACTCCTGTCGTCCTGCTGCGGTCTGGCGAATAAACTTTGCCTTGTGCTTAAGGTCTTCTAAGTTCGTTACACCCGAGTAAGAACAGCCTGAACGAATGCCTTGCTCGAACTCATAGAGGATTTCGACGACTGGACCACGACAAGGAACGGTTGTAGCCACTCCTTCTAGTGAAGAGAACTTCCCTCTCCAATCTTTTTGAGCTTCTTTAGACGCCATGCCTCTGAAATTTTTCCGCAAGGTTCCGTCTTCCAACTCAATCACTTTCCCTGGCGTCTCGTCCGTCCCTGAGAGAAGTGAGCCCACCATAACCAAGTCCGCTCCTGCTGCTAACGCCTTTGTTGCGTCTCCTGCACTTCGGATGCCCCCGTCTGCAATAATAAGGACAGTGCCAGCATATTGAGATTGAGCGCAGTCAAAAATAGTGTGAAGCCCTGGAACTCCATGACCTGTTTGAACTCTCGTTGTGCAAATGGAACCTCCTCCAACATTACAACGAACAGAGTCTGCTCCCCAGGAAGCCAACGCTTCGTAGCCTTCACGAGTTGCTACATTGCCAGCCATAATGTGAAGATAGTCAGGTGCCCAAGCTTTGATTCTATCAATAGCGTCCTTCATTAGTTTGTGATGTCCGTGAGCCACGTCAATGCAAATAACAGAAGCGCCTGCACCTACCAATTCTTGTGTTCTCTCAAAGAAATCACCAGACACGCCGACGGCTGCCCCAGTAATAAAGCCTCCCTTTTTTATAGAAGTCTTTACAAGGTTTGCCTGCTGCTCAATAGTGTTGTAGCGATGGATAATCCCAAGCCCGCCCATCCTAAACATCATAGCAGCCATATTTGCCCCAGTGATAGTATCCATTGGGCTTGAAATAATAGGAACCGACAAGTTACAGTTAGGTTCGAACGCAACGCTTAGGTCTACTTGTGTTCTGGAAGTAATCTTGCTATATTGCGGGACCAACAAGACATCATCATAAGTCAAGGCAAGCTTGTCTTCTACAAAACTCATTCTTCCTCCTTTGGAATAGTGGGTTTATCCACAACATAGTCTTTTACGTCTGGAATCTCATAAGGGTCGGGCATAACCTTTTTCTTTACCAAGTCATGGTCTCGGTTCTCCCGAATGTGCCTGTCCGCTTCAGTTTCCTTCTTGACTATCATGTCCTTTACCAAGTTCATTCCGTCCTCCCAGCATTCTGGGCAATAGAGGTTAACTTTATTTTCTTTTCTTCTCTCGACGACGTACCAAGTCTTTACCATTTCTCGGTCACGTTTGTCAAAATCCTTGAAACAAGAAACACAGACGTCAGGCATCTTATCAAACATCATTACCTTTTGTTTGAGTTCCTTTTCTGCTGCTTTCTTCTTGGCTCTTTCGACTTTTCGCTTAAGACTCATCAGTTGACCCCAAAGCACCTGCGCCTCGGTTAGAGATAGTAATTGGGTGCCAGTTGTAAAGGTTTCCGCTGTGAGTCTCCAAGGCTCGGAAGTGGACAACTGGGACCATTACGGCTTGTGCGATTTTGTCGTGTCGGGTTACAAAACGAGTCTCAGTGCTTACGTTGTGAAGGTTCACAAAGACCTCTCCGTCATAACCAGAGTCAACAACGCAGGCTCCAACGAGTAGACCTTGTTTTGCTGCGACCGATGAGCGGTTTTTGACTTCAAGCATATAACCGTGTGGAACTCCTACTCGAAGCCCAGTCTCAAGAACCACTGACTGCCCTGGCTCAATGCGAATGTTAGCCTCTGGTGCTGGTGGGTTGTAAAACAAGTCCAGTCCAGCGTCAGAAGGGTTTGCCCTCTGTGGTGGTTTAGCGTCTGGTCTTACTCGTGAATATTCAATAATCATTTAGTTCTCCTTAGTTTATCTTTAACCACTATAACATAGTGTTTTTAGTTTTGCAAGTGTTTTATGCTAATAATTTAAAATTATGTCGTAATGACCTCGTGGAAAAACCCCACTGGTCGTGAAAGTCTAATTTAGCCATGTAAGGCTTGTTCAGTTCTACGTGGTCATTATCACGAACTCCCCAACACTTGATAGCGTTAGGTGTAGAAGTTGAGTCAATAACCTTTACTATCCAATAAACCTTTCCATTCTTTGTTTTTCTTGGAATGATTTCTCTCGGAATAAACCAAGCAACTGGAACCTCTGGCATAAAGTCTCCAAGTGGAGGAATCATGTTATCGTCTAACTGCTTCATAACCTCGTCAGACATAACAAGGTGAATAGGAAACATTCCTGTTAGACTTACTTGATACTCAATAGTCTCCTGAGCCGTGAAATGACCTTCTGGTGCAAAGAGTTCAATGTTCTCGTTGAACTTCTTCTTTGTCTTTGCTCGCTCAACTGCAACTGCTGACCAGAAGTGCCTCAGACCTGTGAACCTATCGTCCATTAGAGGGTTTAGAGCCTCGGACCTTACAAGGACGTCGAGTGCCTTCTTGTTGAGTTTAGAATAAACAATTCTATCGTGAAATAGAAAGTCCTCAATAGTCTCAAACGGACGGAAGTTTAATATCTGGTCAATGGCTGCGTCTCCTAAACCCTTGACTGACGAGAAGGGTTGGATAAGCGCTCCGTCGTCTCCAATAGTCCAGTTCTTTGTGGATAGGTTAATATCGAGAGGTCTAATCTCAAAGCCCATCTTCTTAGCAGTGTTGATAGCACGCTCTTTTCTTGACTCTGGTTCTTTATCCAAGAACGCTGCAACCCATTCTACTGGATAGTAGTTGAGCAACCAAGCGCACTGGTAAGATAAGATAGAATAAGAAACAGCGTGAGACTTATTGAAGCCGTAGCCTGAGAAGAACTCAAAGGTTTCCCAAAGTTTCTCTGCTTCGCTTCTTGTCATCTCTTTCTCGACGCAACCATCAACAAACTTGTGGAAGATTTTCATCTTCTCTTCTGCGCCTTTACCTGTGCCCTTCTTAGTAAGCAATTTACGAAGAAGGTTTCCTTCGTCGAGGCTAATGTCTTTACCTAACTTGTGAGCAAGAAGAGCGATTTGCTCCTGAAAGATAAGAAAGCCATAAGTCTCTTCTGTAATCTCTCGGATAGTTTCATTAGCGTAGTTAACCTCGTCAGGGTTGCTCTTTGCTGCAACATAGTTTCTATCAACCTTTGCTGAAAGAGGACCAGGACGAAAGATAGAAGTAATCGCTGAAATGTCAATGATGCTTCTAGGCTGTGCGTTTACACAAAAGTTCTGAGCACCTGTCTCTGTGAACTGGAACACTCCTGCCCACTTACCTTTGTGGAAAACATTTTCATAGACCGACTGGTCATCAAAGTCGATAACGTCAGGGTGAAGGTTTTCAGCATAGTACTTCTTTACATCAGCAAACGTCGGCTTTCTAACTCCGTGGTGCCGTGTAAGGATAGAGCGAATAGCATCCTCCATCATTCGCAACGATGCCAAGCCAAGGATATCAAATTTGATAAAACCCATTGGCTCTAAATGACGAACGTTCTGACCTTCTGACCAAGGTGTCTGACGAACACCGCCAGAAGCAATAAGAGGCATGTGCTTGTGAAGGTCGTCTGCAATTACAACGCCACCTGCGTGTCGTGAAGAAGAACGAACCTGACCATAAAGAGCCTCAATGTGAGTCTTTACGTGAGGATACTGTTGTAAGAACTTTTGCAGAGTTTCTGAAAACTCCATAACTTCTTCAAAGGTTGGAGTGTAGACACCTGCTGATAAGCCATGCTTTGCTTTTGCCTTTGGTGTAGCCTCTGCAAGCATTCTACCAGTTACGTTGTTCACCTCATTAAAAGGAATCTTATAGAACTTGGAAATGTCCTTGATAAGAGAGCGTAACTGTAAGGTGTTCCAGTTTGTAATAGGAACAACAGTGTTCTCACCCCACTCTTCTACGAGCTTTTCTTTTAAAAGCATCGGTGAGGCAACGTCATAGTCAATGTCTGGATAGTCTGTTGCGTCTGCTCGTAAGAAACGAGAGAAGAGTAGACCGTATTTAATTGGGTCAACTTGGGTAATGCCTAAGACATAAGCCACAAGAGAGCCTGCTGCTGAACCTCGACCTGGACCTGTAAGTTGCTCTTGGACTGCCCTGTCCGCAATAGCCTTCATAGTAAGGAAATACTTTGAGAAGCCTCGCTCTGAAATAACTTCTAACTCTCGCTTGAGTCGGTCAACGTAGTCTTGCTTCTTTGCAAGTTTGAAGTTGCGGAGTCCCTCAATAGAGGCAGCGACAAGGGCTTGGGTAGCAGTCTTTCCTGGTGGAACAACAAAGTCAGGAAGTCGAACCTCGTCATTAGGAAAAAAGGTTTCAATCATTTCGTGAGCAATAGTGTGGGTGCTCTTGATAGACTCTAAAACAAGGTCGTCGTCATATTCCACACCAGCGTCTTCAGAATACTTTTTATAACTCTCCCACATTTGGTCGCCATTCTTTGGGTAAAGCTCATAGCCTACCTCTTCGACGTCGACAGGAAGTTCAGAGTCCATTTCCTTACCCTTGCCGAGCCAACCTAACTTCTTGTAGAGAATTCTGTCTTTCCAAGTGTCTGGTGTTGGATAGTGGCTATCGGCTGTAGAGACAAGAGTGATGTTGAATTCATTTGCTATCTCAATAACATATTTATTTAAGTCGTGCTGCTCTGGAATATTGTTCCACTGTAGTTCTGCGAAAAAGCGGTCTCCAAAGATAGAAGTCATCTTTGATGCGGTTTCTCTCATGGCAGCGAGAATAGCCTCTGGACCCTGTTCCTTGTTTCTCCACATGTCGCCAGCAAAAAGTCCTCCAAGGCACGCTGTGGACACAATAACGCCCTCTGAATGCTTTTCTAAAAGAGCATAGTCGATTCTTGGGAAGCGATAGAAGTAGTCGCCCTGGAATGACTTGGAAACCATTTGGAAAATGTTCTCTAAGCCCGTTTGATTCTGGGCAAGAAGAACAAGGTGGCTTCTTCTATTGACAATAGACTTATAGGTTCTTACCTCTGTCTCAACCACAGCGCCAGAAGTGTTATTATCACGCAAAGAGGCTGCGTTCTTCTTGTTCTTCTTGGCTTCTTCCATATCTTCTTTCCACTGCTCAATGGAAGGGTGGAAATAAGCTTCAACGCCATAGATAGGCTTGAACTCTTTGCCTTGTTTGTGCATCTTCTTGGCGTGAATAACTTGTGCCGCTAATCCATTGAGATTGCCGTGGTCCGTGAGGGCAAATGCGTCTAAACCATTGTCATAAGCAGCAGTCATGTGTTCATCTGGGTATCCAAGTGCGTCAAATGGCGAACCTGCGACAGAATGAGCGTGAAGCCCTACGAAAGGAATGTTTGATTCTACTCTATCAGTCATTTGCTCTCCTCAATAAGTGCATTACAAGCAGCGGTCATTTCCTGGGCTAGGAAACGGATGTTTTTCTTTTCTTCTTCGAAGTTCTCTAAAATCAACGTCTTTGTGACGTCCATAAAAGAGTCCAAAAAGCGAACTTGGTCTAAGCTTAATTCATAATACTGAACTGGCAGTCCAAGGTTCGACTTTATGTGATAGGGAATCTCGTCATAGGCTTGTTGATAGCCTAGTTTTGAAACATTCTTCGCCATTTTCTTTTCTTCCTTTCGAATCTCTCTATTGCTCTTGGCTTCTCTAAGTTTAGGTCGCTTCCCATAAGCTCTCTATAACCAGAGAAAGTATCTATTTGATAAAAGTTTTGTAGTTCAAGTGTCTCCACTTCTACACCACTATAAAGGTTCTCAAACACTTTGTCAAGAGAAAAGAACCGACCTGTAAAAGAATCTTTACTTGAGCGGTGATGTTTCTTTCCGTCAACTTCATATTGTTTCCCAACCTCTAGAGTCCTGAACCTTTTCGTAAGCTGTTCTACCTGCTCTTGATTAATCGTAAAGCCAGCTTGAACACCATTTATAACACTCTTTCCTTCGTAAGTCAAGCAAAAGTTGTTATTTGGATAATTTATTGGGCTTCTTGTTTTTGAACCTCTTCTGAACTTTTCAATCTCTGCTGGGTCGTAGACTCCTTGAGGAAATGACACCCAAAACCTGTCTGAAACAGTCCACTGAGAAATCTTTCTTGAAATCCTGTTGGCTACATGAGCACCGTAAAGAATCGACCAAGCAAGACAATCTCTGCGCTCGATGTCCTTTGGATGGATAGGCATATAATAGATTGGAATTCTTCTGTGATTAAACTCTTCCTTTATTTTATCTCGGTCGATAGAGATTGGGTCCATTATCCATTCACCGACAATCTCTTTTATCAAAGGCTGAAACTCAAGGTCCGAGACGACCCAGATTACGTGGCAGCCAGCAAGAGCACACTCGTAGACTGAACGCTGAATGGCATAATAGTCTTTATCCAGGGGCATAAGGCAGTCGTGCCAAGGGAAAACATAATCAACTCGTTTTTGACCTGCTATTGGAACAATGCCTGTTAAGTGCGAAACTGTATTAAACACGTAGAGTCTCCATAACAAAGTTTAAATAATCAGAATCGCTATTATAACACTTTTCTTGCTTTTCGTAAACAAAAGTTGTGTTATGAGTATTCTCGTGAATATCTCTGCCAAGAGGATAAACTTCTCTGCGATTAGATTCTACTACAAGCTTGTCAGTCTTTAAAAGCTCGGACATTATCTCCTCTGTCTGGAACCTCGTGAATAGTTCTGAAAACTGCTCTTGTTTCAGTTCCGCCTTTGTAAGAATGCTTAAGACGACAGCATCTTTTGCGCCTGTTCTGTCGGTCCTTTCCGACTGTGGAAAGATTATCTTTTTCATAAACCCCTCAGAGTCGAGGTGGTGCTCATCATAGCTATGAACAGAGCCTCGCCTGACGTCAATCCAATCCAGAATGAGATTATCGTCTGTCGTCCTTCCTTTTGGCTCGGGTAATCCCCTCAAGTCGTCGTCGAATACCCATAAGTGGTCAAAGGTTAATTCAAATCTTTTCATAGAGGTAGATATCTCTATTCTGCCCTCTTTGAGGGTTGCCCTTGTTATTTTATCAGAGAAAGGAAGCAGTCCCGAAAGAGACAAGAGAAAGCAAGCTTGTTTCCAGTCTTGCTCCTCCTTTGTCTCGAAAGGTGGTGGTGGGCGGCGAGTGCTATAGATAACAGGATAACCCTTCTTCATTGCGAAAAAGAGCGAGTCTAATGTAGCACCGAAAACGAGGTTCTCATAGTGCATTAGTGACCCTGGTGGTTTTCTCGGTAGGCTGCAATGGTGTAAGGGAAATGCTCTTGGGCAAGTTCAAGGCAAGCCTTGGCTGCTTGTTGAATTTCCCACTGGGCTCCTTCGTGGTCACGAAGAGAAATAAACTTGACAAGGTTGTTCAGGTTTACAGACCCAATATAAGTTGTGTAAAGGTTCTGGGGAAGAACTCCTCTTGCCTGCTCCCTGCAAACTCCATTATCAAGCAACTTATTGAAAAGGTCGAGGGACCGTCGGTGGTGCCACATGACCGCATCGCTTGCAAGGTTTGCTGGCGATGGCAGGGGCAAGTTTCTGTACTCTGCTAAATTCGGATTGACCCTATCCTCATTACTTGCCTGCCTATTAGTCTCATGCTGAGTCCTGAAAGACTTTGGCTCATAGAACTGAATATCCACATCAGTGTAGCGACGTGAAATCTCGTTATAGCTCCAAGTTCTATGTCGGTGGTGCTGAGAGCGAACAAAGAGTGGGACAACAAACTTGAACGTCAGAAAGCAGTGTTCCAGCGTAGAAGTGTGTTTGTGTTTTACGAGATAGTTGATAAGTTTTTTATCTTTCTCGTCAAGCTTCTTCTTCTCAACGCCAAAACTCACCCTTGCGGCGTTAACAACGGATAAGTCGTTCCCTACTGCTTGGACAAGTTCTACTTTACCGATGTCATCTCCGTAGAGATAAAGTGTTTTCCCTTTTTTCTTCATTCAACCCTCAACATAACCTAAAACATAATTTTCAGAAACAAGACTTACCTTGCGACCATTGATATCAACCTGTTGCAGCATATTAGAAGGAAAGACAATAAGACTTCCCTGCCTCCAAGTAGTGTTGCAGTCTTGAGCGACTGCTACAACCTTCGCAACCTCGAACTCTGCTTTTGGCTGAAAGCCTTCGGGCAAGAGAACATCTTTCTGCTCTTCTTGCTCCGAGACTGACAACTCCAATAAAAGATTTCTATTGGTAGGTGTGAACATCTACTGAACTCGCTTCACTGTTGCGTAGAAGTCCATAAGTTGCTCTGGGTCTACGTCGTTCTTAATCATTCGGAATGCTTTGACGGCGAGGGAAATCTCATCCTTCTCCAACCAACCATTCTCAACGTAGTTAACCTTCAAAGCACGCTTCTGCTCCTTGAAAGGTTCCATGGCATCCTCAATAGCTGCGAGTGAAGCGATGTAATTAATGATTCGCTCTTCCTTCTCTTCTGATGCTGTTTTTACTGAATCAGTCATAATATTCTCCTTGTTGTTTGACTGTGTGCTTTACTATAGCACGATTAATTTCTAATGTCAATAGTTTTTTTATTTATCCGCACTCTGCGTAGCCACAATCTTTGCAAGTCTTGCAGCCGTCTTGATAAATCATGCCCTCTGTGCTTCCGCATTCAGGACAAGTCTTATCGCTTGCTTCGGTTCCGTCAACAATGTAGTTCTTTAAGATTCTGGAAACGCACTTTGAGAATGAGAACATGTCGCTGCCCTTATCCTTCTGTAGTTGTTCTACCATAAACCTTACCTCTGAACCATGTCGTAAGCCAAGTGAAATCATTCTTGTAAAAGCTGAATTGTTCGGGTTATCGAACACCTTTACAACATCTTTTATAACACCGTCTTCACCGAAAGTCAAGTCATATCTGTTATCTTTTGACTTAAAAGAATTCTTTTTTAGAGAACCTGTTTTATGCCTTTTTGGAATCTCGATAAGACTTGACTCTCCACCAAGAATCTCGTAAGGCTTGCCGTCAAGCTTGCCAACAAGAATCGTCCAAGGCTGACCCTGAATGCTTGTGTGGTGAATGTCGCACTCTAACTCTTCTGGACGTTTAGGTGCTGAACGTTGTGGGAAGCCTTCTGTTGTGGTTGCCTCATTGTTCGTAACAAGAACGCCTGAACGTGAGCCGTCAACATAGACGGTGATTCCCTTTAACCCTCGTTTCCAACCTTCTCGGTAAAGTCGCTCAACTACTGCTGGCTCTGTGCCTGCTGGTAAGTTGATAGTTGATGAGATAGCGTGGTCAATAGAATTCTGAATAGCCTCTTGAATCTCCACTCTCTTCATCCAGTCAATTTGGTCTGACTCAACAAAGAAGTCTGGAAGTTCCTGTCCTGGGTTTTGAGCTAACCATTCCTGTGCGTTATGGTGGAATACCTGAAACTCTTTCCAGCCGTCGCCTAACTCATCTACAAAGTCTGGCGTGATGTTTACCTCATCGTGAGATAACTTACGTCGTCTAATGTAAGAGTTCCTAAACACTGGCTCCAAGCCTGAACTTGTCTGGGACATAATAGAGACTGAACCAGTTGGAGCGTTTGTCAAGATAGAGATATTTCTTCTACCGTGTCTGGCAATGTTTTCTTTTAAGTCTTGTGGAAGACGTTGGATAAAAGCATTGTTCTGCTCTTTGCCCCAGTTGAAAACAGGGAATGAGCCTCGCTCTGTTGCAAGGTTTAGGGACTCGCCATAAGCAGTGTTACGAAGTGTTTCGTAAATGCCTGTGATAACCTTAATGGCTTCGTCGCTGTCGTAAGCAAGATTCATTCTCGCAAGAGCGTCTGCCAAGCCGTGAGTTCCCAAGCCAGTTCTTCTTCCGTCAGCAGCAGCAGATAAAAGCTTTGTCCAAAGCTCTGTCTCGTCTGGTGTGTCCGAGGCTTCAAGAATATTATTTAATTTTTCTAATTCCAACTCAACCAAGTCGTCTGAAAGTCGCATAGCAGTTGAAACTGTTTCTGTAAACTTCTGGAAGTCGAACCTTGCTTGTGGCGTGAAAGCATTATCAACAAAGTTCTTGAGGTTTACTGAAATAAGACGACAAGAGTCATAAGCTGAAAGAGGAATCTCCGCACAAGGGTTTGTGCAGATAGTTGCGAAACCTTCTTCCTTATATTCATTTGCTGGCAAGTTGTCGCAAATGTTATCCCACATAAGAATGCCTGGCTCTGCCGTCTCTGTTGCAGACTGAACAATCTGGTCCCAAACCTCACGAGCACGAACTTCCTTTGTGTAGGTTGGTTCGTCGCTTCCAATAGGAAAGTGAAGGTTGTAAGTTTCGTCAGCTTCTACTGCTCGCATAAAGTCGTTAGTAATCTTTACTGAGACATTAGCACCTGTAACCTTTGTCAAGTCGTGCTTCATCTTTACGAAGTGTGCGATGTCTGGATGGCGAACATCCATAGAAATCATTAGAGCACCTCGTCTGCCGTTCTGCCCAATCATTCTACAAACGTAAGAATAAAAGTCTGCGAACGACCAAGCACCTGTCGTGGTGCCTGCTGAGTTATTGACGATAGAGCCGTCTGGACGTAATTCACTAATGTCCAAGCCAACTCCGCAACGACGCTTGAATAGGTTCGCTAAGTCTCGCCCTGCATTAATAATAGAGGAAACATTGTCCTCGGGTGAAGAAACTACTACGCAATTTGATAAAGAAACATTTACGTGGTTGTTTCCGATTCCCATCATAGGCGAACCTTGAGGGACAATGTAAGCAAAGTTATCGAGGTGATTGAAAATCCTCTCTTCGGTTAGGGCACGAGGACCGCCGAACTTTGTTTCCATTCTAGCAAACTCCGACGCAAGACGTTTGTGCATGTCTCGTGGAGTTAGTTCTTGAAAGTTGCCTTCTCTATCCTTTAGGCAATATTTTGTCATAAAGACGTTAGTGGCGAGTTCATCGCCTTTGAAGTACTCTAAGGTGGCTTCACGAACCTGTTCTTCTGTATACATTATTGGGGTTTCTCCTTACTTTCTCTTAGTTTCTTTTGGTGTTCTCTATATCTATCTTTTAAGCCCTGGGCTTGATTCTTTACTATTTGACTTGAAGCCTGGGCGATTGTCTCACCAGTCGTCGCAGACATTCTTATCTTGACGTTGCTGGTGTCCATGAAAATTGGGTAAACGAGTCCGTCTGGACCATTGCGATTCTTGGCTACAAAAATCCTTCCAGAATTGGTGTTCTTATCTTCGACTGTTCTTGAAATCGAGAAAATAAAGTCTGCGACGAAGCACTTATTGAAAGCTTCTGAGATAGACTCCATTGTAATAACTTCGGCATTAAGACCTGACCTATTCGTTTGCGATGCTGTCCAAACAGGACAACTGTAAATTTGGGCGATTGCCCGTAGTTCTTCATAAATAGACTCTAATTCATTTCTTTTCTCTCTTTGAGTAGAAACAGGCTTCAATAAATCTCCATAATCCACAATAACCATTCCAATGTCATGACCCCTTCTTACAAGCCTCTCCAAGTGTGCTTTGAGAGTGCTCGTGTTGGCTGACTTGGTAGGATATTCCTTTACGATAAGCTTACCGTCAATCTCTTGGATTCTGTCAAAGACCTTTTCTTTGTTCGCTAGGACGCTGCCCAGTGGAATGCCTGTGATGCAACTATCATATCTTGTGGCAACAACAGTATCTGCAAGCTCCAGAGTGTAGTGAACAACGGTCTTGCCTGAGAGCAGACCTTGGACTCCAAGATGAACGAGAGCCATAGACTTGCCTGCACCCGTTGGAGCAATGCAAACACCCAACTCGCCTTTGCCGAGTCCGCCATGACTAATAGAGTCAAGGGACTGCCAACCTGTTGTAACAGGGTCTCTTGCTTTCAACTCAAACCGCTTCTCAAAGTCAACAATGTAGTCATAGCCAAACTCATTGCTCGAACCAAGATTGATTGAGTCAGTCATTGTTTTGGCTATTTCGTCAAAGCTCGCTGTCTTTACTAAGTCGACGCACTTTATCATTGCTTTCTTTACATTCTGCTTTCGGCAAAACTCAAGAGAAGTGTCTTTTATGTAGGGTGCTGTCGTAAAGTCCTCTGGGGATGCTGAAAGCCTTGAGAAGAAGTCTCTTATCTGCTTTTGAGAAACCTCATTCTCACTCTCCAACTCTGCTCTAACAATAGTAAGCATTGTGTCTCTTGTTGGGTGGACGCCGTATTTCTCACGATAGCCAAAGACAAGTTTTACAAAAGAGCGAAGGTAGCTTAATTCTAGGAAGTCGTAGTCAAAGACTTCAATGATTTGGTCTGCAAAAACTCTGTCGTCCAAGATAAGTTGAACCAACCCCTCTTGGAATTTTGTGCCGTAGTGTGAGAAGTCGGATTTTTCTTTTTCAGTCATCATTGCAGTTGCAGCCATTTTCATTCCTATTATTTTTTATAGTCTCAGAATAACACACTTATTGTTAGTTGTCAACACAGATTCTTCTAAAAGTAGAATATAGTTCGCTCCAGTTGCCTGCACCGAAGCCGTCGATAATCATCATCTTCTCAACTTCTGTCTTATTAAACATAAACTGAAAGTTCTCTAAGGCATAGCGAATCTTGTTTCTATCCTGAACTGAGATAAGTGGAGAGTAGAGTTGCATAATGCTGTAGTTCATTTTGATAAGTTCTTCATTCTCGCTAATGGCAGTGTGAACCTTTAGTTGATTCTCAACGCCTTCGCAGAACTCTACCACTTCACTAATGGTTACGTCTCTGTCCTCGATAAGAAAAGGAATTCGCTTGGCAATAGTTGCAAGACCTACTCCACCTACGCCTGGTAGGTTATCTGACTTATCACCTGCAATAGCCCTTGCAAGAGCAAAGTTCTTTGGGTGAATGCCAAACTCTTCAATGATTCTTGGCTTGTTCTTTATTTGCTTCTGGATAGGTCTATGGACAACTGTCTCGTCATCGCAAAGTTGATAGAAGTCTTTATCAGAAGAAACAATGATTTTGTGCCAGCCCTTATAAGTCGGGTCTTGGACTGCGAGTGAGATAAGGTCGTCTGCTTCAACGCCCTCTAACATCATCTGAATAACTGGTGTTTCGTTTAGATATTCTATGAGCCTTTGCTGTTGCCAAATCTTATTTTCCATCTCCTGACCCTCGGATAGAATTCTGTCGGTCCTGTTGAGTCGGATAGGCTTCCTGCCTGCCTTATAACTCTTGGAAATGGTGCGTCGCTTTTGAGAGCCGCCTGCTCCGTCCCAGCAGATAACCACTTGGTCTGGCTTAGACTCTCTACACAACTTTTGTAAAATCTTAAAAAAACCTTTTACTCCTCCGATGGGTGCTCCATTCGTGGATAGACTTGGGTCTACAATGTAGGAACGATAAAAATTATTCGTTCCGTCTATTACTAATACTCGCTTGTTGCTCATTCTTTTCTCCAATAAAAAGCCCCTAGTTGACTTACTATATCAAACTAGGGGCTTGGTGTCAAGAAGAATCGTAAAATAAATTACTTTTCTTCGTCCTCGTAAAAGTCCTCGGCTGCGCCTTCTCGTTTATCAAACTTGAGAATAACCTCTTCGTCGATAAGCTCTAAGACTCGTGTCCTAAACTTTTCATTCTTTAACTTGTCCATCCAAGTTGTCTTCTGGAACTTTTCTTGTGTTCCGTCAGAATGAGTGAGAGTATACCAGGCTCCGCCAACGTTTAGACTGTCAGAACTCTTAATAGCCTCCAACCAGCTTTCTTCGTCTTGGACTCCGACTTCTCCACCCCATAAAATCTTGAACTCACAGATTCTACCCTGTGTTCCAAAACGAGACTTCTCAATCTTGCATTTGACTTGGTTACCAACTCGGTAGCCGTGGTCGTCAAGAATGAAAGAAGCCTTGCCTTTACGAGCAGTTAGGAAAATGCGAAGACTATAAGTATAGTGCATCGCCTTTCCGCCTGGTGTAAAGTAAGGGTTCGTCATTGCTTCCGCAACGTTGCTCGTAATGTTTGTCTTCAACTGGTTTAGAACAAGAAATGTTGCTTCTGCATTCGCAAGAGGCACAACAAGTTTAGACATTCCCTTTGATAAAATTCTAGGCTTCACAGCCATTGAACTCAAAGGGTTGAAGTCTCCCTTGATATCTGTCTCACTTGGAGTTAGCGCAAGACTATCCCAAATAAAAACAAACTTCTCGTCTGGAAAGTTTGCGAGCAAGTCTTCTACTCTTTCTAAAACTTTCTCAACTGATTCAGTCTGAACGTAAACTACGTCTGGAACACTGATTCCTGCTAGTTCCCAGAACTCTGGACTAATAGCATTCTCAGAATCAAAATAGACAACTACTCTTCCTTGCTTTTGAGCATTGGCTGCCACCTGTGCTGCCAAGAAAGACTTACCTGTTGCTTCAAGCCCAGCAATCTCTGTTACTCTGCCGACTGGGATTCCTCCTAAATGTCCTCGGCAAATAATACTATCCAGCCAGCGAGCACCTGTGGGAATCCAGTCAGTTACCTCGCTTGGGTTGTCCTCAGTCAGGTTGTAGGCAACATTCTGTCCTGACTTCTTGTTAATAAGAGAGCGGATGTCTGAAATAGACATCTTACCTGCGCCCGTGTTGTTTTTCTTCGCCATTGGGCTCCTTTCTATAAAGTGAAAAGGGGAGTCTTGCGACTCCCCGTAGTGAAAGAAATTAGCTGCCTAAAAGTTCCTTAAAGGCATCCTCTACATTATTTCCACTACTCGTGGTAGTAGTGGTGGAAGTGTTGTTTCCATAGCGAGTTGTCTCGGAAGACATATCCTCTGCTGTGGCATCGTCTGCCAAGTACTCGTCCAACATTCGCTGAACGTCCTCTGGTGTCTTACGCTCGAAGAGAGAGGAGAACTCTGGAATAGTTTCCAAAGTCTGGGCACACTCTTCTGGAGTCAAGTCCTTACACATTGCCGAAGTCTTACGTGAAGGCATAAGCTTTGTCTGAGGATAGGAAGCACCTGCTGGCTTGCCGTAACTCAAAAGAAGGTCGGTTCCTTCTTGTGGGTCCGTGATGTCTCCATACTCTGGGTTGAGGACAAGGTTTAGCAACTGCTCATAAACAGTCTTACCATAGCCCCAAATCTTTACACCCTGGTCTTCTTGACCTCGGACAATAACTGGTGAAAAGAATCGCTGGCGAGCCATAAGAGACTTTGCCATCTTAATGCTCTCCTCAGTGCTCTCGTTGAAAAGCTGTCGGATGAACGTGTCCAACGGGTCGTCCTCGTTGAAGTTCTTCTTTGGTGATAAGAATCCTGCGTTCTTACCAAGGTTATAATGGAAATAGAACTCCTTGAAGGGGTCTCCATCTGGTGTTGGAAGGATTCGAATGGTTTGCTCGCCATCATCTGGACGCCAAAACTGAGACTTCTTGGTGCCTCCGCCTCGGTTGTTTACAGCATTCAGCTTTGCCTTCATTTTGCTTAAATCAATACCCATAATTACTTTCTCCTATGTTGTGGGTTAATTACCCTTTAGTGTGTTTGACAAATATTTCAAACACCTTGTTTTAGTTTAGTTCTCTATCTGTTGTTGTTGCCTCGCCTACAACTGTTTTCCAATTGAAGACACGAAATCCGCTATTATCTAAATCCCAGACCACCTCCTGTCCCTCGTTGAGGGTTCGTTCCTTACCAGTCCCTTTTATTTTACCATCCAAAAAGGTTTCTGGTAAGTCATTTAATCGAATAAAGTTCATTTCTCGGTTTTCGCCTGAACTCTTCACATAAGTTGCGTTATAAGATTTTACCAATTATTTCTTCCTTCCGAAGCCGTAAAAGCTTCTTTCCATTGTGTAATTTAGCTCACTGACGTTTTCAGCAAAGCTTTTATTTTTCTCGGGAACAACTCCCTCTTCTACTCGTTCTAAATGCTCAATCTCTGCCCACTCTTTGAACTGTGGGAAGTAGACAAGACTCTTGTTAGTTGTGGAATCTAGTCTTACAAAGATTCCTTCTTCATTCTCAACCTCGTTATCAAAAAGGCTGTATTCTTGCTTGACAATTACTGCCTCGCCTAACACCATTTCACTCATTGTCCCCTCCTTCTGGGTAAGTCTGAATGTTTGAAGTCCAAGTTTCTACAAAAGCAAAGTTGGTCTCATATTTTGTTGAATGAATCTGATAAGACGCTCCTTCAAGGTCTTTCATCTTCTCTTTCACTTGTTTGCTAACCTTTTTCAGCACTTTGTAGTCTTCTTCTAAAACTTTATCATTTACAGCGTAATAGTAGCATCTATTTGTCTCGTTGTCAATAGGAAAAAAACTTTTTTCTGCTCCTGACTCAAAATCAACCATTCCAATAGAATAAATCCTTGCTTGTTCTGGATTTTCAATCTTATTATCCAAAACTGCCTTGGTTCTCTTGAAAACGTTGAGCATGTGAAAGGTGTATCCTATCAACTCGTTTATCTTCTCATAATAATTCGTCGCTGTCAAGCTATTTTCTAAAATTTCTTCAATAGAAGGATTGCTGATAAGACAAAGTGAGCGAAACACGCCTGAACGAGCATACTCTTGAAGGATGTTGTAGCAAATCCTGTCCTGAAGGTAAGCTGTTCTGCCTAAAAGTTCATGGTCTGGCTTAATATAAAGAACATCTACCTTGAAACGCTTGTCCAAGAACTTTAGAACCTGAAGTGAAGCACCAGTAACGTCTCCTGAACCTGCCATAATGAATAAACACTCTCCTGTGTCGGGCATTTGATTAACAAACTTTGCCATTCTTATCTGTTTTTTATCATAGTCCTCGTGAGAGTCTCTTTTAGTTAGTCCGTAGGACTTTCCTGATTTGCCTAAGCCTGCATCTACATAGAAAACATTATATTGAGGGTAATTCTCAAAATATTTAGCAATGCTGCAACCTGCGTTGCCTAAACCTACTACGTTCATTTCATTTTCCTCATTTGTCCATAGTCTCTTCCAATGTTGACGCCTACCTTATAGTGTCCAAGTGGCGTGTTGGAAAATGTCTCTATCAATTCTGGTAAAATAGCTTTATCTTCCTCGGACAAGTCTATCAAAACACTATCATGGACCAAGAACCTTATCTCGCTTTTGGTTTGCTTGAGCTTTTCCCAAACCTTTATCGCACTATTCAAGAAAATGTCGCTTGACGTTGACTGAATAAGATAGTTTAAGGCTACTCGCTCTTCTGCTGGAATAGTTCTTCCAAAAGGTGTTCTTACTTTTTCTCCGTCAAAGTGCTTCTTGACTAACTTATCCCTACCATAATACATCTCGGCTGTCTTGTCAAGAGAATTCGGGTTATAAAGCCAAGAAAATATCTTTTTCTTTGCCTCTTCTCTGTCAACCTCGTTGTTATAAATCTTCTCAATGTTCCACTGGTGTAAATCTTCCTGTGGCTGCTCTGTTCCTGATAGTCCCAACAGAGTTCTTAGTTCTGCTGCGTTGAAATCTATCTCGACCAACCAGTCATTTTTTGGTCTTATTACCTTGCGAAACTTCTTGTCTAATGTTAGAATAGGAAAACTGCTCTTAGAGGTCGTTAGACGACCAGTGGTGCTCCCGAACACGTTATAGTTCACGCTTTGTGGTCCATTTCCTAACTTCTGTCTAAGGTGCCTTGCTCGCTCTTCTGCGGCGTGTTTGTTTAGCGCAGTTTTATCTACCTCAAAGGTTTGGTGGCTTATCTCAGAAGTCATTTTCATTGCCTTGGCTAAAAAGGAATGATTGACTGGCTTCTCGTAGTTTTGGAAAACCCATTCGCAGATTTGATTCTTTACGTTATAGAACTCCAATAAGAACCTCATTGGAACAAGGTCGTAGAAGCAGTGCTCGTTTAGAGAAATCTTTGCTGCGCTGAAAGACTTTATAAATGCCTTCATTTTAGAAGACACTCTTTCCAAGTCAGCAGTGAGATGCTCTGGGCAGACTTCAGATAAAGACTTGCCCTCACAATAAATCTGTGCGAACTCTATTCCTTCATTTCCAAACGAGGGAGAATATGCCCAAGTGTGTGTTAAGTTTTCTGGGATGTTGTCAAAATGTAATTCGCCTTCGGTGAAGACACCTATACATTCTTTCTTATCGTCCAGAGTTTGAAAAAGCATTATTGCCTTTCTTAGAATTTAAGTTGCGATGTCGAGTTCTTAACTAGATTATCAAAAGCATCGTCTTTTGTCAAGGTCTTTTTTTGAAAAACTTCATTAGACCTATCCGTGAAATGCGATTCAACAAAATTATAAGCTACTTTCTCTCCCTTGTAAAGTAAAATCTCATAGGCTCGTTTTATTAAGAAGTCAAACTGAGCTTGCTCCCATTGGCGTGAGGTCTCAAGGGACCGAGTATAAGCCATTAAGCGAATCCAATGTGAAGGTCGAATCTCATCGTCTGCCTGCTTTGTGCTAAATGAATATCTCTTCTTTACTTTTCTCGATGAGTTGTTTGAACACGGTGAAGTGGTCACTTCCTGATATTGCGGAAACGTTCTGACATAAGCATTATAAGCCGTCAGCATAAAGTCTTTGAGGTTCTCGACCTCTGTTAAGCTTGTTCTGTCATAGTAGTTTTGAAAGATTTCGTCAAAAGTCAAGATTCCCCTCTCGACGAGCCTTTCCTTAACGAATGGTGATTTTAAATCACAGATTAATCTCCAAGGCGCATTCTTGTCAACCTTGAATCCAAATCGCTTGGCTGCTCTTGTGAAGATTTGGTAGTTAGGGTCTTTGAGAAATCCTGCAAATTTAACGTAGTCGTCGGAACAATCTTGATTTGAAATCTCTATAGCCAAGCCAGAGTTCATTGGTGAATTAGTGACGTTTAGCAGGAACTCTGTTCTCGTAAAAGGAAACTGAGGTGTAATCATAGCCATAAATCCAAGAAACACCTTTTCGAACGAAGAATAATCTCTTATCTGGCTGTCCACTGTTGGTGTAACAAAGGTTTCTGAAAATTGTGAAAACATGGTCTCTTTAAAACTTTGATAGAGAGGCTCTGGATTGGTCCAAGCTCTTACAGGTTCGATGTTTGCATAGACGCCTACATCTTGAACCTTTCCAATGTTCTTGAGCTTGTTGTAGTATTCTACCATGTCTTGGAAGTTTTCATTTACAAAGTCAAGGACGAAATAGCTTTCATCACTCTCTGACAAGATTTGCGTCATCTTGTCTACCTTGGGCATCACGGCATACATCTGACCGTCGACCTTACCATAAAGAGCCTTTAACCCATCGTGAAGGTCGAGAGACTCTGGGTTTTGAAAACCAGGGTAGGACTTATCATAAAGCTCGTCTTGGAAGAATGAAGCTAGGGGTGCCAAGCCGTTGATTCCCCTTGGAATTTCTTCTTCTTTTACATTTCTTATGTTTTTCTTAAATAAATGTTTCACTAGAACATCCCCATCTTAACGTCTGCGACGGCAGCATTGCGACTGACCTGCTGCTTTACCTCTTTTTCTTGCTTCGTTGGCTTCTTCTTTTCGACTTTTTGGTCACAAGGGTCTTCATTCGGAGCGCAGCAGGACTCGTCTTGCTTTCCAGTGCCATTGCTTTGCCAGGAACACTCAACCTCTGTTTCAAACTTACTATCAATTCTATTAAGAACTTTTATAATACTATAGTAGCCGCCGATGCCGAGTTCGTTTGCCATTGAGCTACTTCCAATTCCAAATGAATCTGGTGGAATGTAGGCTAACATTCCTGGTCTAAGAGTTGGCAAGCCGTTCATCACGATGTTTGCATTATATCTTTCTCGAAGGATTCCTGTTGAAGTTGCTCCATCTTTTACCATCCTAGCTTCTTTTAGATACTTCTGGTCTTGCTTCTTAAACTTAATCGACTTAACCAGTCCTCTGTTTCTTGCAGCCCTGAAGTGGTAGATACCTCTTTTATCATCGCCCTCTTCTCTCGACTCGCCTGCTTGAGGGGTGAAGACTGTTTCTGCTTTACTTCTAGCATAGTAGTAGATATAAGTCGCATTCTCTGAAATCGAATTTGGAGGTGGAAGTCTTTGCAAATCTCTTGAAAAAACGTTACCACTCTTCACGGACACATCTTTATAGGTCAATGGACATAACTTTGAAGACCCTGGTATTAAAGGAATTTCAAATATCTCACTTGAAAATGTCGGTCTAATCGTTCCGATATCACCGCAGCGGCTTTTTTCGTCGTCTTTGCAGCCCTTTGGTGCCAAGATAGGCTGGACAAGGTTATTAAAAATGTCTCTTACAAAGTCGTTAAAGGGATAAGTGTCTCTTTGCCCCGTCCTTACAACAGAATCTAGAAACCATTTGGCGTAGACATTCATAGAGATTGGTATTTCTGACATGTTTATGTAGCTCAAGGTGCCAGTTCTGGTGTTCAGATATGGCACATCTCCAACAAGAACCTTTGTGTTTTTAAATCTAGTCTTATCGTCGCTAATAGTTGCAAGGGCGATGTCCAGCAGGTCGCCCAAAAAGAAAAAGTCAAACCTATATTGGTTTCTTTTTTGAGTTGATAAAAGCCCCGTTCTTCTTGCATTAAGAGCTTTAATCGCTTCATCTATGTCATCATTCCTATTATCAAAAATCATGGTGTCTGATGTGTCGGTGTTGTTTATCGCTTCTTCGATAATTTTCATGTATTCATCAGTCTCCTTGCCAGTGCTGCCGAATTTAAAGTCTTCTCCTTTTGCCCCTTTTACCAATTCTTCGAGTGATTTCAAGCTAGTAACCTTAGCTGTGAACACTCTGTTGTTTTCAAACATAGATTTCAGTAGTGTTGAATAAGCTTTGCCCTTTATTGTTAACAATTCTTCTTCTGAGGCTTTTATCTTATCTTCTCTTTCCTCTTCGGCATCTTCGTCTTTACACTTTTCTCCGTCGCTTGGCTTCTTTGCAACCTTTTTATAGTTATTTCTTTCTTTATCGAGCTTTACACGGTCTTCTGGAGAAAGCAGAGCCCTGAATACGTCAGAACCCTCCTCCTGTAGTGCTTTCTCCACGTAGGCGTGATAGTCGATGCTTAGGGACATTGCGCCATTGTCCTTAAAGTCAAGGTCGTGCTTTACTATCGTAAGGTAAAAAACCCTTTTCATCTTCTTTATTTGCTCAATCAAGGATTTAGGCTGATTCTCCCAAACCTTCCCGATGGGGTCAGCGTAGCCTACCACGACTTTTATTCTAAAGTAGTCTGGATTGTATTGAGTTGGTCCAGGTTGATTCTGGTCTTGCCCTATTTCTCTCGACGAAGGGGTTATGAGGTCTTTAAAGGCAATACCATTATCTCCGAGTGCGAACAAGTCATCTAAAGAATTAAAGTGAAGTTTCATGTTGCATTCAATAATGCTATCAGATGTTGCAGGTGTTGTGCCAGTGTAGTCGAATGAAAAAGACTTTAAGCCGACTCCGAAGCCTCGACCGCTTCTGCTGGTCGTAATCCTTTCCACGTCTTGCTTCGAAAAGTGGTCATTAAAAATGAACTCAACCTCTTTGTTCAGAGAAGCGTTACTAACAGGGTCATAAGAAGCTCTGAAAAGTCTGATTCTTGGAACCAGTGCTGACAAAAGATGCGGTTCGATATTAATGAAGTTAGACAAGTCTTCTGACCTTGACAACTTCACTATCGACTCTGGTGCATTGCCACGAAGAGTTATATAATTGTTCTTGGAGATTGATGCAACGAGTGGGTTCTGACCTAAGACCAGTCTGTTCAAATAACACTGTTCGTCAGCTTGAGTGAATTTGTCTTTGTCCTTCGCCATTGATAACTATCTTCCCTTTACTATTTCCATTGCTCTGTCAAGAGGCATTGGGATTGTCAATTCTTCTCCGAGAGAAACATCTGACTCTGTTGGCTTTTTATTGAAAATTGAAATTACCCACCAAAACTTGGTGCTACCATAGTATTTGTTTGACAGCTTATAGAAACGGTCGCCAATCTTCCAAGTGTGCCTTAAGGTAGTAAGACCCTGAAAGTCTTTTGCTTTAGGGTGATTTATCTTTGCTGTTGAGTAGTGAGAAATCTTTTTCTTTCCTCTCGACTCAATTAGCTCTTCATAGACCTCTTCGTCGTTTTCAAAAATTGCTCTATCGTCATAACGTGATGCCATCTTAAATTATCCTCCGTTAGGCAACGACATCATCGCTGCTTCCTCTGCTTCTTTTTTCTCTGCTTGTGGGTCCACTGACTGCAATAAATCACCTTCAGCCTCTGGCAAGCTCATAAGCGGTTCTTGAGGTGCAGGTGCTGCTGCTGCCTCTTCTTGCGCCTTTCCTGATGTCTCTCCGTAAGGAAAGCCGTTACTAAGTGGTTGACCGTTGCTGTCCCAGCCTAATTTATGCTGATGCTGGACCGTTAGCTGACACTGGAGTTTTACAACCTTTGGATATAACGCACCAGAGTCTTCAGAAAAGAACCCTATTTCAACTTCGGGCTGAAAGTTGAAGCCTGAAACTGTTCCAAGTAGACCTCCCTCCGCAGCCGAGCCTGGTACTTTTGAGCCTGATGATGAATCCATTATCAAGTTCCCAAACAACACCTTGAACAGTGGTGGTGCTTTTAAGCTTGAAGCTCCTCCTCCGTCTGGTGCGGAATAAACAGGATAAAGCATATTAAGTAAGAGGGCGCACTTCTCTTTGTTTTGTTTAGCCTCGGCTAACGAAGCAGCTACAACATCAAAGTCAACTGTCACAGTTCTCTTTGTTGATTTAAAGGTTTGAATAGGGTCCATTCTGCCATAGACGTCTTCACTATCGTAAGAAGATTCATAGTTGTCTGAAAAGCTTGTAATCATTGCCTTGAAGTCAACGACGGATGAGGTGGGGACATGAAAGAACTCTAGTCGGTGCCCATGCTTTAGTGCCTGTGCTATTGTTGGGTCGTCCATGCTGTTGACGAATATTCCGCCGTTGTTCGTAAACCCTTTATTTTCTATTCCCATCTGCCTCTCCTCCTATGCCATTGAAATATTCATTTTATCATCGATAACGTCTGTTACTGCTCGACCAAATTCTCTGTCATCAAGAACAAGGACGATTTCTTTTGAACCAGAGCCTGCTGCCTTAGCTGCTGGAGCTACGACCGATGTCATCTGCTTCAGTGCTTCGACGAATGGGTCAACAAGAGCGCCGACCTTTAGTGAGGTCTGGACTTCTACATACCTCTCTGCCTGGTCCATAAGTGCTGACAAGTTGTCTACGTTGTCTGTAGTAATCTCGCCTACCTGCCTTGTAAATTCTATTATGCCGCCTTCGGAGGAGACTGAAGCAAGTGAGTCTGCCATTGAGCTTATTCCGTTGGCTACCTCCGTAACCGAGCTTGACATCATTGCGAACATTAAGCCAATCAACGGCAGTGTCGCTACCATGAGCAAAAGGCTTGGCGCAACAGATTGGACCGCAAAACCGAGGGCGAACATAGAACTAGAAAAATCATAAGTAGCCGATGCCATCTCTATCATCTTAACTGGTCCAGCGTCGAGCAGTGTTCCGAACAGAGTTGATGCCGAATCTGCGAGAAGTGATAAGCCTGCCGCAGCGATGCCGATGCCGATGCCAATCATAAGGAACACTGCACCGATTGTTAGAAGAATTGGTATCGCTGGTGCGGCTGCGGTACCGAAGGCTCCGAGGGCTTGACCCATTGCCAGCAG
>JAAHTG010000371.1_pt1 | contig 41526 bp, 43 predicted proteins | sample 6116081 | NCBI WGS metagenome assembly JAAHTG01 (sample SAMN13939989, study PRJNA603662) | sponge metagenome | isolation source: marine sponge | host: Mycale hentscheli | place: New Zealand | collected 2005 | reverse complement strand
TTCTAAGAAAAAACGATCGTTTTTTCTTAGAAACTTAGACCTCGGTAGTTACAAAATAAATAAAATGGAACAATTACATGTTGAAGGTGTTGCTACTTCTTTAAAAGATAGTAGCCAAGAAAATATACAGTTAGTACATGATAGTAATTTAATACAGCAAGAATTAATTCGATCTATCGAGAAGGCGATTGAACCAATAATGGTCAAACAGTATAGAAAAGGACAAGTCTTTCTTGCTGTAGGTTCTACACATGGAAAGCGACAAATTTTTACAATTAATGCCTCATGCTTCAGAATTACCAACGTTGCTCAGAAGTCGTAGCACTCCTGAAAATAGTAACGATCCTCTTCGTCATAAAAATCGACCGATAGACAAAAAGCATGTTGAAGAAATTAAAGAATACATTAGAAAGAGAGCAAAAACCAATCGTCCGTGGGTTTTAGGAGCATTAACAGCCAATATTGATCCCAACAAGATAGAATCTCAACTTTTATGGGGAGACTTATACATTTTGATTATTCCCAATCAAGTATCCCTAGATATTACAGATGGTCAACATCGCAGAAAAGCTATTTTGGAAATGATTGAAAATGATGGTTCTGATCGAGATATCGTTGCCACTCAAACTTTTCCTATTAATCTTATTTTGGAAGGAAATTTAGAACAATGTCAGATTGACTTCCATGATATGGCACAAACCTTACAAATACCTCAAACACTTTTAGTTGCATATTCTGGAAAAGGACGTGATCTAATTGCAAAAAAATTAATTGACAATGTAAATATGTTTCAAAACAAAACCAATCTGATACAAAAAACACCTGGTTCAAAGTCCAAATATATTTACTCTGCTAACTGCTAACTATATTTCTAAACTAACTAGTGCCGCATTTAAAGGTAATTCTGGCGCTAAGTTAGATGATTATACGAACGATGAAAAAGTGGACAATGCTGTACAAAATTTAGCTGATTGCTTAAATTATTTCTTTTTAACCAATGAGGATACAATGAAATTTTTAGAGGGAAAAGAATTAAGCACTCAACAAGCATCTAAATTTAAAGATAGCTATTTATTAGGAGTAAGTGTAGGATTAGAAATTTTAGGATTGTTAATTAATAAAACGCTAAACGAAGATGATACTTTCAACTTAGATAAAGTAACACAAATAGCGACTGAAATTGATTGGAAACGTAAAGCACCAATTTGGTCAGGTAATGTGGTTAATGGGAATAAAATTAGTGCAGGTAAAGCCTACGTTAAAGAAGCATTCATAAAAGCCTTAGATCAATTAGGTTGGTCATAAATATTAAAGTAGTGTGGTAACTTTTAACCACACTCTATTTTCAACCAATGCCAAAAAAAGTTAGAGAAATTACAATGAATAATCATTACAGCATGGTCATTCAATGGAGTGAAGAAGATAATTGTTATTTAGTCCACTTCTCTGATTTTCCTTGGCAAGAATTTCATACTCATGGTGATACTTATGAAAAGATAGCAAAACACGGACAAGAAGTTATTGAAAGTTTAATTGAATGGTATCAAGAAAAAGGAAAAGTTCTTCCTCAACCCCGTAATTTAACTAATGAATGACAAGTAGCCTAGAATTATATTCTGAACAATCCACAAATACGATACAATCACGCAGTGCCATGCTTCACTCGATCGTCAAAGAAATCAGTAAAATACTTATGAGAAAAGGATTATGGAGGATATATAATTTAAAGTTATTTATTAAGTGTTAAGAAGTGCGGAAAGTGGGTTTTATTATCAAACACGATATAATTTTGCTTATTCTATTTGTCAAAATATGCCAGATTCAATTTTTACAATTAGATTGGCTAGGAGCTGAACGTATTGTTCTGTATATGGACGAAAGTGAGCAAATCTATCCTGAAAATTTACTAATCTAATCGTTAATCAGCAGTTATTTTGCCATCAGAAAAATAAATTATACGATCGCTTTGTTCACCTAATTCTAGTTCGTGGGTAACTAAGATAATCGTTATTTTTTCCTCATTTAGTTGCTTAAATATCTTCATGACTTCCTTTGTTGTTTGGGTATCTAACGCTCCTGTTGGTTCATCTGCTAATAAAATTAATGGTTTATTGACTATAGCACGAGCGATCGCAACTCTTTGCTGTTGTCCACCAGATAATTGATTGGGTTTATTTTCAAGACGATTTCCCAAACCTACTTTAATTAAAGCTTCCGTAGCTCTTTTTTTTCTTTCCCCATAAGGCACTCCAGCATAAATCATCGGTAACATCGTATTTTCTAAGGCTGTTAATTGAGGTAAAAGATGAAACTGCTGAAAAACAAAACCTATTTGTTGATTACGAATTGAAGCTAACTTTTTTGTAGAGAAAGAAGCCACATTTTCTCCCTGAAGATAATAATTACCAATAGTAGGTCTATCAAGACAACCAAGGATATTCATCACCGTGGATTTTCCCGAACCAGAAGAACCCATAATGGCACAATATTCTCCAGATTCGATCGCCAAATTGACACCAGAAAGAGCGTTAACCTGAGTGTTTCCAGTGCCGTAAGTTTTATAAATATTATCTAGTTTAATTAAAGGTTGACAGACAGGTGAGGACAAAACACTCATAAAAACAAAAACAACAAAAATTAAATCTGATTATTCAATGATAGATTCCCATGAACCATACTTGTGTTCATAGTGAGTCAAAATTGACTCTATATGTTGTTCTCGATCTTGGTCAGGAAGATATTCTAACCATAAACCACCCACTTGACTCTGTAAATAATCAAACTCTTCAGCCGTTTGTTCGAGCAATCCTGCTTGGACACCATTTATTTGTCTTAAATGAGCCACAATTTCACGATAAACAGCCAAAGACAAACGTACACAAGTGAGTTTTTTTCTTTTAGCCTGAATTACACTTTGAGACAAAACAAATCAACCTCACTGAAAATTAATCATATAAAGACTTTTGAATAATTATAGCTTTTATAATTGTTCTACTGGACTTTCACTATTAGCTTCTTGAGAAACTTCTTTTGTTACTGACTGTCCATATTGTTCTAAAACAACAACTCCACTAGGCGCACCAAGATTACTGGTGAAAGTCCCATCATCAGTTATTAAAGCAATACCATTGGATTCTCTGAAAGAAATTTGTTCGACTCTTACATTAATTTCACCAGTAGGATCAGACAGAACATCTCCAACTCGGACAGAACGGCTTGTTGCATCCCAAGGAGTTTTTATCAAGGCAACACTTTGTCCTTGTAAATCTAAAACTCCAGAAACCAGCATATTTTGTGCATCGGTAGGAACTTTAATCTCTGGTATTTTAATTTCTGGTGCTGATTTTAATTGATTATCCATATTGATAGCATCAATATTTTCACCAGTTTGAGGTGTTTTAAGAATTGCAACCTGATTGCCATTTTTAGATGTGCCAGGCCTACTAGCATTAGCAGACGAACCACTATTAAAATTCGGTTTGACGATCGCTTTTTGCCTAAAAGCTTTAATATTAGCAGGTAATTTTATATCGGGAGATGTAACTTTCACAACCGAAGGAGGTCGCATACTGCTGAAAGGATTACTTTTTCCTTGATTAACTGCTTTTAATCTCTCTTGAGACTTGGTAGAAGGGATTAAACCACTGATTGTGGAAGTAGAAGGAGGATTAATTTGACTTGGATCTTCAGCCCCACCATCAGTAAACTCAGGTTGTGGAACAGGAGTAGGATCAGTATTGTTTACTTGCGATTCACCACCACAAGCAGGTAAAAATAAGAGACTTGAGATTAATAAAATAGAAAGTTTGTTCATGATCTAAGAACTGTTTGACAGCTTAAATTGTTATTCCAATTATAATAATTTTCATGTGAACTAGCTTTACTATATATTAAAATTCTCCTGGTTCAATTAAATTTCTCATTTTGGCAATACCTTTTTTAATTCTGCGAGAAACAGTGATAACGCTAATACCGAGAACTTCTGCTGTTTCTTTTTGAGTCAAATCTTGTAAGAACACAAACTCTAACACTTTACGAGTCCCGTCTTCTAGTTCTGCTAACGCATTTTGTAATCTTATTTGATCTTCTTGTACCAATTGAAAACTACGATACTTATGATCTGGTAAAAAATTGACTAGATTAGTTTTATTATCTTGATCGTTTGTACTAATATCAAGGCTGATGGGTTCTCTATTTCTATTAGCTAATTTAACGTCTTGCCATTCTTCTAAGGAAACACCCAATTCCCTAGCTATTTCTCTATCGGTTGGTTGACGATTCAATTCATTTCTTAATTTTCTGGTTATACGGTTAGACTGGTTTTTTAATTCCAAACAACGACGAGGAATACGTACACAATAACCTTTATCTCTTAAATAATGTTGAATTTCACCTCTAATGTAAGGCATTGCATAAGAACTAAAAGCATAACCTTTTTCATCATCAAATCTTTCTATAGAACGAATTAAACCCAAAACCCCAACTTGCAATAAATCATCATAATTTTCCTGACAACGATTCATCCAACTAGAAACTTCTTTTCTGACCAATCCTATATTCAACTGCAAAATTTCATTTCTAATTTTTAAGTTTTGAGATTCTTTATAATCAGTAAACAATTCTCGGTTTGCGACTTTATATTCAAGAGAGGTTTTAATTGCCATGATCTTCGTAATTGTGATTTACCTAAGTTGATAATGAAACTAAATAATTTTATTTAAAATAAAGCTTTTCGTTATTAATTATCCTTTTTAACATTCGTGCTTTGAACTTAATCCAATTATATTCTTCATTCTAATTACAAAACAACAGGGTATTCACGGTTTTTTTGGCTTGATATAGTTCACTTCACTAATTATTTACACTGAACATTTTTGGAGATGAATTTTACACAAACTTTATATAAGTAAATTGCTATACATAAGCATAAAAATATTTTTTTTCACAAAACTATATTCATCAATGATTACAGATAAATATTGCTGTTTTGATAAGGATCATTACATGCTACTTAGAAAGTGTTTTATTGATATGAAGATGAGCATTAAATCACTTAGAAAATTGATTACTTTGAATAACCAATTTTCTAAATATTGTCAGATAAATTTGGCTGTTTAATTAAATTTTTCTGGTTTATAGTCTAATAAACCTGAGTTCCAATGCTATATTCAGCTAAATGTTAGCTATTGATTTTAAAAGATTGGAACAATTTATAATTTTTAAATTATCCCGAATAACTTTATACTTTTACTTAAAGTTACACACAACATCATCTGATATTTAAGTAATTACGGTAGGTTGATCTCGATCGATAAATTTTTTGAGCTGAGAAATTTCATGGGCAATTTCAATCAAATCTCCTAAAGCTTCTTGAGTATCCAAATCTTGTTTACTGCTATCAGATTCATAGCTTTCTAGATACATTCTCACCGTTGCTCCTTTTGTGCCTGTACCAGATAGACGGAAAATAATTCTCGAACCATCGGTAAAACCAATACGAACTCCTTGATTACTACTGACACTACCATCAATGGGATCGGTATAGCTAAAATCATCGGCGTAGTCAACAATATACTGCCCAAATTGCTTACCTTGAAGTTGAGCAAATTGATTTCTTACATGAGCAACCAATTGATTTGCTCCTTCGCTTGCAACGGCTTCATAGTCATGACGAGAATAAAAATTACGACCATATTCTTGCCAATGTGATTTAACGATTTGTTCGACAGATTCGCCTCTGGCAGCTACCACATTTAACCAGAAAATAACTGCCCAAAGTCCATCTTTTTCTCGAATATGATTTGAACCTGTTCCAAAACTTTCTTCTCCGCAAAGGGTGGCTTTGCCTGCATCTAATAAGTTACCAAAGAATTTCCAACCTGTTGGAGTTTCATAACAGGGAATACCTAGTTTTTCGGCTACTCGATCGACTGCACCACTGGTAGGCATAGAACGAGCGACTCCTGATAATCCATTTTTATAGCCTGGCACTAAATGAGCATTGGCGGTTAAGACAGCTAAACTATCGCTGGGATTGACGAAAAAATTACATCCTAAAACCATATTGCGATCGCCATCACCATCAGAAGCAGCTCCAAAATCAGGGGCATTTTCACCAAAAAGTATGTCCACTAATTCTTGAGCGTAAACTAAATTAGGATCAGGATGACCACCACCAAAATCTTCTAAAGGTTCTCCGTTAATCACAGTTCCTTTTTTTGCTCCTAATTTGTCTTCAAAAATTGCCTTGGCATAGGGGCCCGTAACGGCGTGCATGGAGTCGATACACAGAGAAAAGTCACCGCTGGTCAAGGTTTTACGGAGTAGATCAAAATCAAATAAAGATTCCATTAATTGGGAATAATCTTTAACTGAATCGATTACTTCAACGTCCATCGTACCGAGTTTAAAAGAACCAACATGATCTAAGTTAATATCAGCGGATTCTAAAACTTGATATTGAGTAATAGTTTTAGTGCGATCGAAAATTGCCTCAGTAACTTTTTCAGGAGCAGGACCACCATTACTAATATTATATTTAACCCCAAAATCTCCATCAGGGCCACCAGGGTTATGGGAAGCAGATAAAATAATACCGCCATAGGCTTGATTACTACGAATAATACCAGAAGCCGCTGGAGTAGATAAAATACCGTTAGCACCAACTAAGACTCTACCAACTCCATTTGCTGCGGCCATTTTAAGAATGGTTTGGATAGCTTGACGGTTGTAGTAACGTCCATCTCCACCTAAGACAATCGTTTGACCGATTAAATCTTCGAGACTATCGAAAATAGATTGAATAAAGTTTTCTAAGTAATGAGGTTTTTGAAAAACTGTTACCGCCTTACGCAAACCAGAAGTTCCAGGTTTTTGATCGTTAAAGGGTTCAGTTTTTACCGTGATGATGCCCATGATAAATAGTCAGATTGCTAAAATTTTTTTTTACTGCCCTTAATTTATCAGTAAACAGGACTATAGTAATTAATTATTGTGGTGTATTTAGATCAGATTAAAATAATTGAATAATGGAAAAAGTTGCGGTATTAGGCTTAGATATTGGTTTAAAAAGAATAGGTGTGTCTGGTTGTGATGGTTTAGGTATAGTCGCAACGGGGTTAACTACTGTTCATAGAACTTCTTTTAAAAATGATGTTGAATTGTTTCGTGAATTGGTGAATCAAAGAGATATTAATCTTTTGGTGGTAGGAGTACCTTACAACAGAGAAGGTGAAATTGGTTTTCAAGCCAAACAAGTAATGAAATATGCCCGACGATTAGGTGATGCTTTAGAAATTGCGATCGAATTTACCGATGAAAGATTTACATCTGTGGAGGCTGAAGAACAGTTAAGAAATAGTAAAAAGTTTTCTCCTCGAAATAAAGGCTTAATTGATAAACGTGCGGCTACAATTATTCTTCAGCAATGGTTAGATGAACGTTCTCATTAGTTTTTAGCTGTTAATAATCGAATAATCTCAGCTTATTTTCAGAAAAAATTCACAAAAATGAATTTCATGGTATAGAATCATAACCAAAATATGGAATATTTCACAAATTATGGATTTGGAGGACAAAACAATTAATACTTCCACACAAATGAAGCAAGTAGAAGCAAATGTTGTTAATTCGACTGCTCAACCCGCCTTAGAAATTATTGGTGGAAAAAATCTGACAGGAGAGGTCAAAATTAGCGGAGCAAAAAATTCGGCTTTAGCGATTATGGCAGGTACATTACTTTGCGATGATGATTGTCGTTTAAGTAATATGCCTAACTTAGTAGACATTAATATGATGGGGCAAGTTTTAACTTCTTTAGGAGTTAAAATCAAAAAATCTGGTTCTGTGTGGGAATTTAATCCTCGTGATTTAAAGGCAGTGAAAGCACCTTATGAGTTAGTTTCTCAGTTGCGAGCTAGTTTCTTTGTTATTGGTCCTATTTTAACTCGTTTGGGAGTTGCTCATGTACCTTTACCCGGTGGTTGTTCCATCGGTTCTCGACCCGTAGAACTTCATGTTCGCGGCTTACAGGCTATGGGTGCTCATGTTGTCATTGAACATGGTGTGGTTAATGCTTCTCTTCAAGGACGTAATCAACGTTTACAAGGAGCAAAAATATTTTTAGATTATCCTAGTGTTGGTGCAACTGAAACCATCATGATGGCGGCTACTTTAGCCGAAGGAGAAACTATAATTGAAAATGCAGCTAAAGAACCTGAAATCGTCGATTTAGCCGATTTTTGTAACAGTATGGGTGCCAAAATAGTTGGTGCTGGAACTGATACTATTATTATTCAGGGTGTCAATCGTCTTGGTACTACTGATCATGACATTATACCCGATCGCATTGAAGCAGCAACATTTTTAGCCGCTGGAGCAATTACCCACTCAGAAATTATCGTTACTTCTATCAACCCTGAACATTTAATATCTGCGATCGCTAAATTCGAGGAAATTGGTTGTAAAGTTCAAAAAGAAGATGAATTTACCCTACGTACTCTCCCTGGTCAATTAAAGGGTAGTGATATTGAAACCTTACCTTACCCCGGTTTCCCCACTGATATGCAAGCTCAATTCATGGCTTTGCTAACTGTTAGCGAAGGTAATAGTGTTGTCACAGAGACGGTATTTGAAAATCGTTTACGTCATGTCGCAGAACTACAACGCATGGGTGCAAATATTAAAGTCAAAGGCAATTGTGCTGTTATTGCTGGTGTTCCTTTCTTAACGGGAGCTCCTGTGATGGCTACTGATTTAAGAGCATCTGCTGCGTTAGTTTTAGCTGGTTTAGCTGCAAGAGGAACAACTATTGTTCAAGGTTTACATCATCTTGATCGAGGTTATCAAGATTTAGAAGCAAAATTCCAAAGTTTAGGAGCCGATATCAAGCGTCTTCCCAATTATCAGGGATAGTCCATAGTTTGACGATGATTATTAGAGTTTAAACAACTTGATTTGTTTGAGAGGGTAAAGTAACGATGAATTTACTTCCTTCATTGATTTTACTCTCCACTGCAATTTTGCCTTGATGATTTTCAATAATCGCTTTGACGATCGCTAAACCTAAACCAGTGCTAGAATTATTATCTTGATAAGTACGTGCATTATCACCACGGTAAAAGCGATCGAATAAACTAGGTAAAACATCATTGACAATGCCGATGCCATTATCTTCAACTATTACTTGATAAAATATTTTACTTTGTTTTTTTTGAGCAGTTAAAATAACTTTAATAACTAGTTTTTTTGACTTATTAGAACTTGCATTTCCATGTAAAATAGCATTGCTAATTAAATTAGTAAAAACACGGTTTATTTGTAACCAATCCCCATTAATAAAAAAGAGTTCATCTTCTATGACTAGAGGTAATATTTCTTGATTATCCTTGATAATTAAAGCTAAATGAATATCTTTGGCTTGGGCAATGATTTTTTGTTCTTCTACTACCTCTAAAAGTAAAGCATCTAAAGGTAAAGATTGAAAATCATGATTAATAATACCACTATCATTACGAGCTAAAAATAATAAATCATTAACTAAATTAGCCAATCTTTCGATTAATCTAGAGGAAATATTTAACTGCTTTTTTTGAGTTTCTAAATCCATTTGAGGATAAGATAATAAGCTTTGAATATTCGTTTTTAAAGTCGCAATGGGATTACGTAATTCATGAGAAGCATCAGCGGTAAACTGCTTTAAACTTTGATAGGATTCTTTCACTGGTTGAATGGCAATACCAGATAAAAACCAACCGATAGCACCTACGGCCATAACCAATAAAATAATTGCTACACTCAAATCGACAATTAATTGTCGAATTGGTTTTACAACATCAAAAAGAGGATGACTAACTCTTAAATAACCTAAAACATAACGCTCTTTTTGTATTCTTTTGGTTATTTGTCGTAGTAAATAATCGTCAGAGATGCGAATTGTTTTACCACCAGAATTGAAGGAAAGAGGGATGGGTAAAGTTTTTTCTACTGTTTGCCATAACAATTCACCATTAGGACTAAACCATTCTAAATCAATGTGGTCGTCTTCTACTTGATTGGTTGTGTGAGGATGTTGATAAAAACTGGCATCTAAATTAACTTTATATCTTCGGTTACCAATAGTCCCTTTTTCAATGACTAAAGAAGGTTCAACAATTTCAATGACGTGTTTTAAAGTATCATCAATTCTATCAATCAACGTTTTATAAACATAACCATAAATCCCTGTGGCAAAAATGATTAATAATACTGCGGTGACACTAGTGTACCAAATTGCTAAACGCCGACGAGTAGTTTGGAACATAATCAATATTTAGATAGGGTTTGGGCGAAAAAATGGAATTGTAAGAGTAGAAGTTGTCAGAATTAGAAAGGCACCAAAACTTGTACTAGTATAGCTTTTGGATTTATTCAGCAGATAGTAAATCGGCTTGGCGGCAATAAATTTATCATTTAGATTTCAGGGGATAACAGAGTTGGGAATAGGGAGAATAATATCAAAAAGGATCGTAATTAACATTGAATAAAAATATGTCATAATCTTTAATGTGTAAGATCTGAAGAGAGTTAATCTCAAACTATTATAAATAAAAACATCATGAATATTGAGTTCAAAAGTAATCTTTTTGAGATTGTATAATCAATTATTTATTTGTGTCAGATAAAAATAAACAGATAAAGTTATACTGGCTAAATAAACATAGACAGATATAATCGAATATCAGTAATATCATCTTTTTTAAAACAAATTATATTAACAGATGACTGTTCAACTTCAACTTAATGAACGCCATCAACGAATATTACGGGCAACCATTAAACATTATATTGCTACGGCTGAACCAGTAGGCTCCAAAACTTTACTCCAAGAATACGATTTTAGTATCAGTTCTGCTACTATTCGTAATGTGATGGGTAAGTTAGAAAAGGCGGGTTTTCTTTATCAACCTTATACTTCCTCTGGGCGTGTTCCCTCTGATTCAGGTTATCGTATTTATGTCGATCGCTTACTAGATTTAGATCATAATGTTAATAAGTTTCCTGTCGAAAATTTTCTTGATGCTACATGGCAGTATTTTGCTGGTAGTTATGACCTGATTTTTCACAAAATCGCCAATATTCTTGCTGATTTAAGTGGATGTATCGCTTTAATTACTCTGCCTCAAACCATGAGTAGTATTTTGCATCATTTACAGTTAGTGCGGCTACCTAACGAACAAATTATGTTAGTAATGGTTATTGATAATTATCAAACAGAATCTTTTATTTTGGATGGTTATCAATTAACGGCGGAAGAAACAGAATATTCTTCAGAAATAATCGATCGAGAATTGGAAATATTATCTAACTTTTTAAGTCATAAGTTAAAAGGAATATCTATTAAAAAAATTAGTTCTTTAAATTGGCAAGAATTAGATGATGAATTTAAAAATTATGCTAATTTTATTAAGGATTTATTAAGTAAAATAAAATCGAAACATCTGGATTTTCAATCAACACCTATTTTATTACAAGGCTTTTCCAAATTAGTTCAACAACCAGAATTTACCCAAATAGAAGAAATCAAACTATTATTAAATTTTTTAGAACAAGAACAAGAACAATTATTTCCTCTTATTTTTAATCTTAATAATGATAATATTTCTTTTAATAAAGTACAAATTCGTATCGGTACAGAAAATCCTTTAGCATCAATGCGTTCTTGTAGTTTAATCTCTGCTTATTATTCTCAAGATGAACTTCCTGTAGGAAGTGTCGGCTTAATTGGACCTACCCGTTTACCTTATGAACAGGCGATCGCATTAGTAGAATCAACAGCTGATTATTTATCAGAAAAACTATAATTAAATTGCTACCTTCCTTATTAATTTATTAATCTATAAAAATTCTATTGTGAAGAGAATGAAAGAATAGTAAGATCATATTTTTGTAAGCCTTAATTAGCGATTAAGAATATCTCTATCCACAACTTTATTAAAAATATCTATATGATCACGATACTTGTCTATTAATAATAATAGATTATCATTTTGCTGTTTTGAACCAATTTTTTTTTCAAATATTCCTCTAATTAGTAAACAAGATTTAGATTTGATTTTATGGTTTTTTAATGGTAAATCAACCATATTTATAATTAAAGGTAATGAAAAATTGGAATAATAATAATTGATTTGTCTTTTCGGTTTATGTCCTAAAATATCCCACTCAGAACCATTTAATAAAATATTTTTAATAAACTTAGAACTACTATTAATCTTCGTCGGTAAAGTAATTATTCTCCTTAAAACAATTTGTAATTTATTATATTTAAAATTCTTAAATTGTATTATAAATTGTTTAATAATTTTTTCTAAAGAAGTCTTGTTCATTAGTTTTTGAACAAAAACTACTTTTCCTTTAGTAATAGTAATATTTAAACCTTCTACAAAAGATAAATATAATAAATCGGCTTTTTTTCTCACAGGTTTTTTTAATTGCCAATCAGGAGGAATTATCTTTTTTTCCTGAAGTTTTTTTAAACTAAATTGATGGGGTTGAATTGAAGCCGCAAAAAGATTAATCGTAACATCATAATAATCATAAACTTTTAAGGCTTTGGGAGGATTAAAGTTTCGAGGTAAAGGTATTTTCATCTGGATCGAAGATAATATAATGTGAAGTTAAGTAAACAAATTTTATTAAAATTGTAGAAAAAATTATGGCACTCACAGTTGGCACTCAAGCACCTAGTTTTACAACAAAAGATGATCAAGGCAATAGTGTCTCTTTATCTAATTTTGCAGGTAAGATTGTAGTTTTATATTTCTATCCTAAAGATGATACTCCTGGTTGTACTAAAGAAGCTCAAAGTTTCCGTGATAACTATCAACAATATCAAGATAAAGATATGGTAGTTTTAGGGGTGAGTAATGATGATGAATCTTCCCATACAATGTTCAAAGAAAAATATGATTTACCTTTCGCTTTATTAGCTGATACCGATAGAAGTATTTCTCAAGCTTATGATGTTGATGGTGGTGGCTATCCAAAGCGAGTAACTTATATTATTAATGGTGAAGGTATTATTATTCATGTTGATGATAAAGTACAAACCTCGACTCACGCAGAAGATATTTTGACAACTTTAAGTACTTCTAAATAAAGAATTAATTAACGATAAAATCCTCCCAGGCTTTGATATTCGTAAAAGAAGCCAACTCTTATTGGTTAAAACCATAGGAGTTGGAAGTATATGACTTAGATGACGTTTGAAAAGTCTAGCTCACTATCGAAAATGTCCTCCCTCTAACCGTCAATTATGGGCCAAAAATAGAATAAAGCTTAGGTAGACTTTAGGCTCTAAGTTTTTTGACAAGTAGATAATAATTTGATCTTCGTCCTTTTTCGTCAAAAATAATCAAAACCTATTACCAATTACCTATTACCGAATACCTTATTAATTGTTCATTATTTTCACAGAAGTTTAAGTTTATTAGGGTGTAATAACATCATTAGACTGTCCGTTAACTGATGTGTCATTTTGTTGTTGCATTTCTATCAGTCTTTGTAACTGTTGTTTTTTGAAATCATCCGCAGCTGTATCCAAATTTTTGTTGGTGTCTTCTGCAAAATCAGCACTAGTACGATTTCGGAAAAAATTAGCATTATGAATTAAATCCAGAGGATTAAAACCACTCTCACCATATAAGGGATTCACTTCATTGGATTGGAAAGTATCAGGTTGATTGTCATTGATATTTTGAGCTTGAACAGGAATATTGATAATACCAAAAGTAATCAATAAGGTAGAAATAATTTTAAGTTTAGTCATAATGATTTAAGCAGAAAAATAAGTTTTTATTGTTTAATTATAAGTAATCGAATTAGTTATGACGATCGATTTATGTGAGTAGTTTCATCATCCGAGATTTTAATTGTCATCAAGCTACATTGTTCATCGCCTCAATATTGACCTTAGCTTCTTGTTGATTTTGTGCTAATAAAGCTTCTTGTTGTAAATATTGAAAAACCTGTGCTTCGATTTCATCTTTGACAATTTGACGATATTCGATGAAATGTTCTATTTGCGCGCAAACTCCTAAGTAACTAGCAATACCACCTCGATTATAACGATACATATCAAATAAATAGCCCCAAAATTTCCAGCGAGTGTTGCGTAGGATTCCTTGTCGCCATAAAATAATAAATAAAGCACGAACCATCATCCAATCCAAAGGTTTTTTGGCTCTTTTTTTAGTTTTATCTTTGGGTTTGTTATGACAGGGTGCTTCCCCTAGAATACGATAATGACGATAGGTACGATCTAAAAACTTTTCAGGATCATATAGACTCCAAAAACCATTGATATATTCAGAGGCAATTTCTTCGAGAGGACGAGTCGGAACAAAATTCATTAAAGTCGTCTGATTAATATTCGCTGATTCACTTCTCAAACGTCCTTCTTTGATCAAGCGATGGGTTAAAGCTGTGTCTGGCAAGGCTTGTAACATACTGAAAAAGGCTAAGGGAATAGTTGTTTTTTCCACAAAACTAACAATGCGATCGCCTGCACCTGTTTTTTCACCATCAAAACCAATGATAAAACCTGCGATCACCCGTAATCCTGAACTGATAATCTTGTTAACAGAATCACTTAAAGGATCTCTGGTATTTTGATATTTCTGAGTCACCGATAAACTATCGGTATCAGGGGTTTCAATGCCAAGGAAAACAGCTCCAAAATTACATTCGGTCATCAAATCCATTAATTCTTGATCATTGGCTAAATCCACAGAAGCTTCTGTATTAAAAGAAAATGGATCACCTTTGTCTGCAATCCAAGGGGCTAATTCTTTGAGCAATAATTTGACATTGCGTTTATTGCCAATGAAATTATCATCCACCATGAAAATACTTCGTCGCCAACCTAATTCATAAAGTTTTTCCAACTCAGCAATCATTTGTTGAGGTGTTTTGGTGCGAGATTTGCGTCCATAGAGAACGATAATGTCGCAAAATTCACATTGAAAAGGGCAACCTCGTGAAAATTGCACTGACATTTGTTCATAAGCACTGAAATCTAAGAGGTCAAAACGAGGGATAGGGGTGGTGGTAACATCGGGTTTTTCTCCTCCTGAGCGAAACATACCAGTTTGTTCCCCTTTTTCTAATGCTTCGACAAACATGGGGATGGTGATTTCTCCTTCATCTAAAATGAGATAATCAACTCCCACTGCTTCTACTTCCTTGTATAAAGCTGTGGCATAAGGCCCTCCTACCGCAACTTTTTTTCCTCGTCGTTTGGCTTCTTGTACTTGGGCTAGTAGGTCTTCTTTCTGGACAATCATGCCTGATAAAATAACTAGTTCTGCCCATTCCCATTGTGCTTCGGTCACATCTTCGATATTGCGATCGACTAATTTTAATTCCCATTCTTGGGGTAAAATAGCAGCTACGGTAATTAGACCTAGTGGAGGTAATTGTGCTTTACGTCCGACTAATTCAAGGGTTTTCTCGAAAGACCAAAAACTTTTGGGAAAAAGAGGATATAGAAGCAAGGTTTTCATAATATTTCGTCAGATTGAAATAGCATCTAGATTCTAACTCATTAGGCAAAACGACGACTTAATAATGGCTTAATTGCTAATAAAATTAATATATCAAAAGCAACTAACATTGATAAAACCGTGACAAAATTAAGATCTAACCAAGGGGTGTTAATCACGACGCTCAAAAAATTCCAATCAGAATTTTGATAGATATAACGAATAGGTTCGATCGCATAGGTTAAAGGATTTATACTAGCAATTACTTGTAACCAACCAGCCATAAAATTCATGGGTGCTAAAGCAGTGCTGGCGAAGAGTAAAGGTAAATTCACCACAAAAATGACGGCAATTAATTCAATATGACCAGGTAAGGCAAAAGCTAGTCCTAGACTTAATCCTGTGATACCCAAAACGATCAAAAAGACGATCGCAGAAATAGCCATCAAACCACCAATACTAGGTAAACCTGCACCGACAAAAGCACTTGCGACAATAATAACCGCAGTTTGAATCAAACTAAGACTAATTATATAGATGACCGAAGCGGCGACGATGGAAAAACGAGAGGTTAAAGGTGCGACTAACAGACGATTTAAAAAGCCAAATTCTCGATCGAACATTACAGGTAAACCAGCGTTTAACGCACCAGAAAAGGCGGTAAAAACAATAATTCCCGGAGCGAGAAACTGACCATAACTAAATTCATCACCAAATAAACCTTGAGGTGCGTTGTAAAATAAAGCACCAAACAAAATTAACCACATGAATGGTTGAATAACTCCCGCTACGAGGGTTGAAGGACGACGTTTTAACTGGATAAATAAACGTTTGGTCAAAGCGATCGTTTCTTGCCCAAACTGCTTAAAAGCATTATCTTCCACCAGTATTTGACCATCAGTGTTAGGAGCCAAAATTTCGCTAAATCGATTAGAGGATATACTCTGAGTCATAGTAATTCAATAATTAACTTGAATAATTAATTTGAGAAAATAAAAATACCTATCACCATATTAACAATCAATGTAAATAGCGAACTTTGAACTTTGAACTCAAATAAAAATAGCAACGAAAAAATATTAATTTGATCAATTTTTCAAATATTTATAAAACCCAAAAGCATTGCCCAGTATATTTTTTATACAAGCTGATAGCTGATAACTAATAGTCGATTGCCATACTAACTGCATAAGTAAAAAAAGATGCAACTATAACCTCACAACAGAAAACAAAACAAAATTACAGAGGTTTTTAAATTATGAGTTTCTTATCTATTTCTTATCAAAAAGCTTTCCAAATCAGCGTTGCTACAGGTTTAATTTTAGTCGGAGGCTTAACTGCTGTTATCTCTCCTGCCAAGGCAGACAACTATGCTGAATCAAACCAACAAATGAATCAAGTTGGTGTTGCAGTTGGTCAAAATAACTCGGTATTTAATAGTGCGGCTCAAGTGAATCTTCAAAAACAAGTTGGTGCTTTTAATGGTGGGAACAATACTGCTGTTTCTAACACGATGGGTAGCCAAACAGGAGTTGCTAATGGTTTGGGCAATAATGTTGGTAACAGTTTATTTCAAGGCAATCTTCAGCAACAAACAGGAGCCGTTGGATTTGGAAATAATACTGCCGTTTCTCAAATGGGCACAAATCAAACAGGAGCAGGTATAGGTTTTGGTAATAATATCTTCAATCAAACCAATCAAACCAACAATCAAAATCAAGTGGATGTATTTGGTTTCTAACTCTCATTTAATCAGCAAGTCAAGTACTCAGAACAAGTCCACATTTACAAGTTCTGAGTTTATACTTCTTTTTCTCTTCTCTTTATAGTTAATATTTTTGTCAGGTCAATTTATGAATTTTTTAAAATTTGGTTCTCTTTTTCTCTTATTTGGCTCAAGTTTAGCTGTGATGCCGATTATCTCTTCACCTGCTGATGCTTCTTGTGTGATGACTGACGTTTCTTTACAAGTTGCGGTGCGTGGCTCTCAGACTCCCAGTAATCAAAGCAATGATGTCTCAATGGGAAGCACGGATAATTGTTGGGGTAATAATGTAACTAATCTTTCCACTCAAGTTTATGTTGGTTCTGGTCATGGGAATCAAGGACGAACTAGTCAACTTTTTGTCGGTAATGAGAATAATAGTAATTCTTCTATCTCAGGTTTTTCCACTCCTGCTATTCAAACTCAAATTAGTGTTCCCATTGATGTTTATAGTCCAGCCCATGATCCTGATTTTATGGATTCTTTGGGGCTTCCTTTCCAACCTTAGGCGATTTTCATGAACAAAAGTATCATGATTATGCCCACTAAATCCTCCTAAATTGCCGGCTAGGGAGTATTTTTAGTGGTGAGCCACACTTTTCAAATGTCCTCTTCGATTCCAACTTATCTAATGTAAAAGAAGATCAGTACTTCTCTCAATAAGAGGTTTTTTCTTTGGAAATGGCTTGGATTGTTAACAAACAGAGCCGATTAAAATAACGCTTTAAAACTTTTATTTTATTTTCTCTTATTTTGTTTACTGTTAAAGACTTGAGTCGCTTTACCCCAAGATGGATATTTTCCCATTATGGTTATATAACCAGAAGGAATTCCCCATACTAAAAAGCAAATTATTGCTTGAGGAAAGTTTTGAGATTGAAAACTATTAATTACATAACTGATAGAAGCGATAAAAATAATTAAACCAATTAAACGTAAAGTTATCGGACGACTTTGCTCAAAGAAGCAAGCTGTCGCAATCACAAAACAAAATGCTGACATTCCATAGGCAATAATATCATTCTCGATTATTCCATTAGGATCAATAGCAGTCATTAAAAAGCTTATCCCAAAGAGTAAACTTACCATTCCAATCAGAATACGAGCCCATAAACTCATGTCAAAATTTCCAATAATTGAATTATATTTTGTTATTTCAGCTTGATTATAAATCTATTCAGAATTACATAATCATCATTCTCATTTCGACTATCGAGAATGAAATCTGAATCTGAATGTTACGCAAAAGCGTTTTTAATGAAGATATAACAGAAAACGGGTTGATTAGGACATTGATGATTTCTAAAAGTATTACTATGTCGAGATTTTAACCTTTGTCCTTTGCCCCTTGTCTTTTGCTATAGGAATTAGAGGAAGTTTAAATAAAAAGTCTGGTTCACTAGTGAAAATGCCCCCTAACCCTCAAATTTGGCGACTAAAATACAATATCTGATACTTTTCAAACTTCCTCTCAGGATTAACCAGACATAAGTCAATATTTTCAATGATTCCATTTTTACTTGTTTATTTTGGCAAATTATTATTTGTGAAAAAATTTAGAATGGTTTTGTTACGATCGAATTTGTGGTTTGAGCTTCAGACAGGATAAGCTTTTGTATCTATCATTGTTCATGGAAATGCAAAAGGGAAATTGATGATAATAAATTACAATAAGGTGGAAAAGACGATCGAAGTTGGTTTGGTTGGTACTGGTTATGCTGCCAAAAAAAGAGCTGAGGCTTTTGAGAATAATCCCCATAGTAAATTAATTGCAGTAGTAGGAAATAGCATTGAAAAGACTGATGATTTTAGCAAAACTTTTAATGTACCTGTGGTTTCTAGTTGGCAAAAATTAGTTAGTAATCCGGATATTGATTTAGTTTGTATTTGTAATATCAATCGAGATCATGGAAATATTGTTAGAGGTGCATTGTTAGCGGATAAACACGTCATCGTGGAATATCCTTTAAGCACAAATCCTCAAGAAGCAGAAGATTTAATCAAATTAGCGCAAGAAAAACACAAATTACTGCACGTTGAACATATTGAGATTATTGGTGGTGTCCATCAAGGGATTAAAAAACATCTCCATGAAATTGGAAATCCTTTTTTAGCTCGGTACAGTACCATTTTAGCGAAGAAAAAAAAAGCTCCCCATTGGACTTATAGTTATGAGGATTATGGCTTTCCACTCATTGCTGCCCTTTCTCGCATCAATCGTTTTACTGACTTATTTGGAGAAGTTGATACCGTTAGTTGTTTTAGTCGTTTTTGGGATGCTCCTCAAACGGGATATTTTTCCGCTTGTTATTGTCATACTAATTTGAAATTTAAAAATGAAATGATGGTTAATATAACTTATGGGAAAGGGGAAAAATTTAAAAGTAGCGATCGCACTTTAGAAATACATGGAGATGAAGGTACAATCAAATTTGAAGGAGAAAAAGGGACTATCATTCGAGGGAAAGAATCGATCGAAATAGAAGTAGGTAGTCGTCGTGGACTATTTGCACTGGATACAAATATAGTTTTACAACATCTACAAAAAGGAACATCCTTATATATAGATAATCGTCAAAGTGCTTATTCCTTAAAAGTTGCAGGAGCAGCCTTTCAGGCTTATACACAAAGCAAAACAATCCAATTGTAAATCTGGAAATAAATTAGGATCTCAATATTAGGCACAATAAGATCAAAAAAACAACTATCTCTTCATTTGTCAGCGATAATTATTTTAGTAAAAGCAATTCTTCTTTCTCTGTATTCAACTTGTTTGAATTAATCTCAATTATTTCAGACACTCAACAGATATTTATAATCAATAGAAATGGTTAGCGTAACATCAGTAAAGATTATCAGGCTTCATTTCCACGTAAGCCCCTAACTTAAATTGTGATTTGCAAATAAAAAAGAGCTTAACAGAAAAAGCTAATTAAACTTAACTTTGACTATTAAACTCATGAACCATAAAAAAGTTATTGATAATGATTGAGCTTGAAAGTATTACCTATAAAAACTAATCAACTTAGAAAGTAAATGTAGTTCTGATAGTACCGATATAAACGGCATCTCTGTCACTTCTTTGATCTGGAGAAGTAAGTACCATTAAACCTGGTGTAATTGAGATACTGTCGTTAAGAGGATATTTATAAGAAACTTCCACATGTAAAGGAACTTCATTATCTCTGGCACTACCATCATAAGGTTCTGCACCAACAATAATTGCACCTAAAGCACCCTCTTTTCCTAAGTCAGGAAAAGCTAAGGCAACAGCATAAGTCCAAACTTCGGCCTCATCACCACCATCAACTTCCGCATCAATGTATCCACCCCATGCACGAAGACTAAATTTGGGAGAAATATCAAATTTACCTTGGAGACCAAATGCATTACTTTCGACTCCGGTGGAACCATCTCCAATTCTACCGATAGCACTTGTACCTGTACCACCTAAAACAAATGAACTTCCTAGGTCATAACCACGGAAATAGTTAAAACCAAATTTAAGTTGATCTGTAGGTTTATAAACAATTTGTCCCATAGCTGAGTAGTTACCGTTGAACAATCCTCTGCCGTCAGCAGGATCCTCACCACCTCTAGCTAAATAACCTGCATAAAAGTCGAATTTAGACCCTGCTTTATATTTGAAACCAACACCTTTACCACCTAAACCTAGACGATAAATAGGATTACGTTCACCAAATCTGGATAATGAACCTTTAGCACCACCACCAGCTTCTAAACCTGTATTAAAGGTATCAGCATAAAAATGGTGTCCACCTAAGTTGGCCATCACAAATACTTTGAGGTTATCGTTGATGGGAGTATAGTAATGAAGACGATCGATGGTAAGATCATGGTCACTTTGACCATCATAAGCATAACGACCTTCGTTAGTGCAGATTTCGTCAGCAAAAGAGTTACCAAGATTACCCGAAGTTAAACGAGTATATAAGACATCTTTTCCAGTGAAAGTAGTACTTAGTTGTAAACGAACTCTACTATTCAATACAGTTTGAGAGTCAACGTCTTCACCGAATGCTTGAGCTAAGGTAAAAGCTACTTCACCATATAATTTGGTAGTTGTGGAGAATTGATGATCTTCTAAGAAAGCGACTCTACCTTCTAAGTTGTCAACTCTGGCACCTAAAGCCGCTAATTCGGCTTCAAATTCTTTCATCAAGCGTTGTAATTTGGCAATATCTTCTTTTAAGACGGCTTCACTAGCGGCGATTAAACGCTCCATCTGTTGCATACAAGCGTTCAAACCTGCGGCAAATTCGTTACGACTTAAAGCACGATTTCCTCTGAAAGTTTTGTCAGGATAACCGACGATACAACCATAACGTTCTACTAGGCTTCTTAATGCCTCATAAGACCAATCAGTAGGCGATACATCTCTAAGTTGAGAAACAGATGTAACTTGTGCCATAGGATCAAGTTGATCGATATCGGAAGTGGCAAGCTCATTTGCTTGAACGGGATTTGCAATTGCAACAGCACCTAAAGCGATCGCTGTTTGAGCGAGTTTGCTTATTTTATTTTTCAACATTATTTAGTTTGGCCTCACACTAAAATGATTAACAATTAATTAAGATTACACTAAATTAATTATAAATTTCAAGATAACCCATTTTGTATTGTTTGTCACCAAAATCCCCTGTTCATGCACTTATTGCATTTTTTTAATGTATGTAGATTAGGGATAAGAATTGTTGATTGTTGATTGTTGATGATACACAAGTTCAAAGTTTATAGAAAAAATTTGTAAATCTTAGTGTTAATTTAATAGAGTACCGACAAAATTAATTGTTATCATTGATAAGAATCAAACAGCAATTATTTTAAGGAACAAAAAAACATGGATGTTAAAACACTCATGGTGGTATTTACGGCTTTGTTTATAGTCTCAGCAGTATATTTTGGTAACAAAAATGGTTATTATGACAGTGACGATTATGATGGTAATGGTTCAGCTCATTAAATCGATTTAGTTACAGTCTATGGTAAAACAGCAAGAATTTAATTCGATAGAAGAAGATCTTAAAATATCTTGTTATCCCTTTGGTGCAGGGAACAACACGGAAGGGATTGCTGTTTTATTACAAATTGCAGATTATCGTATTCTCCTCGATTGCGGATTAAAAAATATTTCTGTTTTACAAGAAAAACAAATTGATGCTTTTCATTGGGTTTTTTGTAGTCATGCCCATCAAGATCATGCTTCTGGCTTACTTTCTTTGCATCAAGCTTATCCTGATTTACCAATCTATGCGGGTGAAGTCACGACGAAATTATTACCTCTGAATTGGTTAAATGAAGATGATCAGGATAATTTATATTTTACTAAAGTTCTTCCTTGGCGATCGCCTATTCACCTTGCATCTGATTTAACCGTTGAATTATATCCTGCTGGGCATTTACCTGGTGCGGCTTCTTTTCTATTTAAATATTATTGTCAGGAAAAAATTTATCAAGTTTTTTATACAGGAGATTTTTGTTTATCTAATTTACAACTCGTCGAAGGTTTATCTTTAGATAGCTTGAGAGGTTTGAGTCCTGATGTTTTAATTATTGAAGGTAGTTATGGTACTGCTAGACATCCTCATCGTCGGCAACAAGAAAAGCATTTAATGGACAAAATTAAATCGGCTTTGGCTAATCAAGTGAGTGTCTTTTTACCTGTACCAATGTTTGGTTTAGGACAAGAATTATTAAAATTATTGCGATCGCACCATGAATTTACAGGCAAAGACATTGATATTTGGGTTGATGGTAATTTACCCGTTGCTTGTGATTTATATTTAGATTTAATCAATTACTTTCCTGATAATGTCCAAAATTTTGCCAAACACCAACCACTATTTTGGGATGAAAAAATCAAACCGAGAATGCACAGAGTTAATGATAACTTCGATCGACATCAATTAACTACTTATCCATCGATAGTTCTAACAGATCAATTAAATCATTTAGAAGAATATTGCTTAGAAAATAAACATAAATGGTTAATTTTGATTCCTGAACAATCAAAAATGAAACAAAGTCAAGAATTTCAACAATTCACTAAAGACTATCAAACAGAACAAATCATTATTGAAGATTATTTATTAGCTGAACATAGTGACGGCAGAAATACCACTCAATTAATTCATAATCTACGTCCACAACATATAGTTTTCATTCATGGTTTACCTAATTATCTAGCTGATTTAACTAGTTTGGAGGAATTACAAAATCGCTATCAGTTACATTCCCCTTCTCAAGGAGTCAAAGTTGATTTACCCGTTAGCACTCCTTTTATTCAACCCAAGGTAGCACCTAAAAACAATTACGAAGGAGAATTAAATGAAACAGGAGCATATATAACCATTAGTTTACCAGACCAAATTAATCGTGATTCTCGTTGGCAAAACTTTGCTGATACAGGATTAATAGAAGCTCGTTGGCAAGGAGATGAACTGGTATTGAGGGGTTTATCTCAAAGAGAATTATTACAACAAAATAGTTCTTTACGTCGTCAGCTTAATACGGAATCTTGTGGTAATTGTCGTCATTATGAAGACCAAATTTGTCAGAACAAATATTCTCCTTTACAAAATTATCATGTACCCATTGATGGGTATTGTCCATTATTTGAAGATTGGCTTTAGGTTATAAAAGATCAAAGATCAAAGTTCAATTGTGATGACTCCTAACCCTAATAATTCTACTTTTTCAGTAGAGCCTATTTATTTTGAGACTAAGCTTATGATGAATTCTTATCTCAACCTCAGGTTATTTTAGATAAAATCTGAGAAAATAGGAAAATAATGATTAACCTAAAAAGTATAGACTATAAAAAATTTTAATATGACTGCAACTAATTCCCATAAAAAAGCTAAAGCTCTAAAAGTAGGTAGTCGTCGCCCTGCCAAGGAATTATGTAGTGAATGTGGCTTATGCGATACTTATTACATTCATTACGTTAAACAAGCCTGTGCTTTTATTAATCAACAAATTGCTGAGTTAGAAACTTCTACCCACGGGCGTAGTCGTGATTTAGACAATCAAGATGACTTATACTTTGGTGTTCATCAGGAAATGATGTCTGCCAAGAAAAAACAACCCATCGAAGGAGCTCAATGGACTGGAATTGTTAGTACGATCGCTTGTGAAATGTTGACACAGGGACTAGTAGAAGGAGTTGTCTGCGTTCAAAACAGTGAAGAAGATCGTTTTCAACCTAAACCGATTATCGCCACCACTACAGAGGACATTTTAGGGGCGAAAGTAAATAAACCAACTTTGTCTCCTAATTTATCGGTATTAGAACAGATTGAAACTTCAGGCATGAAGCGATTATTAGTCATTGGAGTTGGCTGTCAAATTCAGGCATTAAGAGAAGTGGAAGACAAATTAGGTTTAGAAAAACTCTATGTTTTAGGTACACCTTGTGTCGATAATGTTACTCGTTCAGGATTACAGAAATTTTTAGACACAACTAGTAAATCTCCTGATACGATTGTTGCTTACGAGTTTATGCAGGATTTTCGGGTACATTTCAGACATGAGGATGGTACCGTGGAAAAAGTACCATTTTTTGGTTTAAAAACCAATAAACTCAAGGACGTTTTTGCTCCTTCTTGTATGACTTGTTTTGATTATGTGAATTCTCTGGCTGATTTGGTGGTTGGTTATATGGGCGCACCTTTTGGTTGGCAATGGATTGTGGTCAGAAATGATACAGGTAAACAGATGTTAGATTTAGTTCAAGATCAATTAAACACTCAACCTGTGGACTCTTCAGGCGATCGATCTAATGCAGTACAAAACAGTATTCCAGCTTATGATAAAGGGGTTACTTTACCCATGTGGGCCGCAAAATTAATGGGGGTGGTAATTGAGAAAGTAGGCCCTAAAGGATTAGAATATGCTCGTTTTTCGATCGATTCTCACTTTACTCGTAATTATCTTTATGTCAAACGCAATTATCCTGAAAAACTGGCGAATCATGTGCCTGAATATGCCGAAAAAATAGTCTCTCAATATACATTACCAGACTAAATTATGACAATAAATATCAGAAAGTGTAGCTTAATGAATCTAGTTTAGAGAATAGTTGATCATAATAAAATAGATAGACCAAGTCCCGTGTTTATCTGTTTTGTTTTAACAGTTACACTAAATGTCGATATACATCAATCGGAATTCCCGTTCTTTTTCTGACATCAATCAAGGATTGATAAGTCCCTCTGTTGGATCTTTCTGCCACAATTTTCTCCGCATGTAGCTGTTGAATATCATGGGCAACTAACTGTTCTACAGAAAAACTATTTAATCTTCGCCAAGAGACTTCCATTTCTTTGTTTACATCATAACGAAATACAATTAACGGCTCGATTCTTCTTAAAACGGATTCAGGAATACCCACAACTTCTGATAATTCATCAATATCGGTAAATATGTAACCTTCATTTCTCAGTAATTCGATATCGTTCGCATAAATAATCGAAAGACCTAAATCATAAACCATTTCATCTTTAGTACATTGATTAATATCTATTTGTCCTTTTTTTTCCGCCATTAAAAGAGCGATTTTTGCCGATGGAATTAAAACCCCTTTAGGTGCAGTGGCAATTAAAAATTCTTTTCTAAATACAAAAGCAGTGGTAACTTGTCCTGTCCAAATCAAAAATGATAATTGAGGAAATAAAGACCCTAAAACGATCGAACCCAGAATAAAACAACTTCCCCATAATATCCAGATATTTTTTTTCCCTTTCCAACCTGCATATATATGAGCAACACCACCAAAGACAGGAATTAATGAAACCCAAATCCATGAAGGAATTTGTTCAAACCAATTAAGTTTAGACACTATTTTCTATTTTTATTACAAAAAAATACTATTATTATATAGACAATTAATTCATCAATAACTGAGTTATATATTATCTTAAATATAAAAATTATTGATTTTTAAAATTAAAGTAAATCAAAAAATTTGCGTCTTTTTTGTTCATATTCTTCTGCTGTAATAATACCTGAATCATATAGATCTTTGATTTGTTTTAAATTAGAAATGTTATTTTCGGCTGGGTTCAAACTATATGTTGGTTTTGCTGGTGGTAGATTGTTATATTTAATATTAAAATTGTTATCAGATATTAATATTAAACCAATAAAATCAAACACAGCTAGAACAGAAGGAATAAAAGTCCAAAAAAATAAAAGATATAAAATACCAGTGATTTTTTCTCCTAAATAAAATTTATGTAACCCAAAACCACCAGCAAAAAATGTAATTGCTAAAGCTAAAAATTTATTTCTCATATTTCTAATAATGATTAATATTTAATTGATCAAATTTTTGAAAAATTAGATAATTTCTATAAAATCGATAATTATAGTGATTTTTATCGATCGCTTTTATGTTTGGCTAAACTTAACCAATAGAGACAGAGGAAAGCAATATTAATTTCCATAATTAATAAATAACTTTTGAGAAAATAATTTAATTCTAATGCTGATGTTTGACTGAAAATGAATATCCCCACCACCATAAAAGGAATGAGTCGCCATTTTCTTGTTCCAGATACCAGAAATAGATTATTACTTTTTTTCATCTCATTTAATCAATCAGAAATTATTTTTCTATTGTAATCAAAATGAATTGCAAAATTGGGATTAGCCTCTGGTTACCACCCAAACTTATTAGTTGATAATCAATAAATCTGAACTGCTATTGATAATCAGCTTTGTTCTATTCTCTATCTTCACACAAACTTTTTGCCATGAAATTGTAGAGTATATACCACTTTAACTAAAGCAAAATGTTGGTTACAATAATTGTTAAAGGCTAAATATAGTATTTTACTTCCGAGTTCTGAATTTATATTCATTTTTGACAACTGCTTAAACATTACGAGAAATCATGGCCAAAAGTTATTTTGTTCTTAATAGCGATCGCGATTTGACAAAAGTATATCAATCAGTAATGCTATGGTTTAAAGGCAAGCAATATGAAGTTGAAGGAGTATGTAAAGAAGGTTTTTATCTCATTCAGGCTAGAAAAACCAATACCATCAGAACATTATTAGGAATGAACTTAGCCTTTAAAATCAAGATTTATGAACCGAGTACACAAATTTTTAAACAACGAGAATTTATAGTTGAAACTACTCGAGGTAAATGGATTCAAAATATAGCTGGTGCAGGCCTTACCTATCTGTTTATGGGAGGAATAACTATTTTTACAGGAATTGCTGGTGCTGGTTGGGGTTTAGTTTTAGAAAATGAATTAGTGACTTACTTAGAAAATGATTTGCATTACAACCGTCTTAAACCAGAAACTCCCGTTGGACAAGCAAACCAAGATATCAATCCTATATCTACCAAATTAGAAGTTAATAATCCTGATAATCAAAAAATTATTGACCAACTACAAGCTGAAATTGATCAATTAGAAATTGCTTTTACCGATGAAATTTTGACGGAGCAAGAATTTAGTGCCAAAAAAGCAATGTTAGAAAAACAAATAGATGACCATGAAGTTAGTTTTGTCATTGAAGAAAAAATAACTAAATTACAAGAAGCTTTTTCCCAAGGAATATTAAGCCAAACCGAATACGAGGAAAAAGTTAGTGATTTATTCTCTAATTTATGGTGAGGAAAAGATAATAAATATTAGGTAATGGGTAATAAGTAATAAGTTTTGATTATTTTTAACAAAAAATGACGAAGATCCAATTTTTATCTACTTGTTAAAAAACTTAGATATTAAAATCGATTTAAGTTTTATCCCATGACAGTTATAGCCTGAATTTATCAAAGACTTTGAAACAGCCCGACTCCAAAGTTGCGGTATTTAGGGGGATAAAACTGTATCTCACAAGTTTGAAAATTGCGATAATACCAAATCAAAAAATAAAAAAGACAAATAGTATTCAAAAATATTTGATTACGTAAAGACGTAGAAATAAGCATTTTCTTGTTTATACTACCAGAATAGTTTTACTCATCCATGTAAAAACGATAAAAAAAGTAATCATTTTCAAAATCATGATCGTCTGCAACATGATGGATAATCTTTAATTTGATTAATTTTTGACCTTCCCTGATAGCATCTGACTCTGATAATGAATATTTTATCCTTATCCATTGGACGGCTTCTGTACCAATAAAACATTGAGGATAATTGGTTAATTTATATCTTCTATCTTTTATTTCTATACCATTTTTTCCTCTCAAATCATTAACTAATGTCGTAATATTTTCGTCATATAAACTAATCACAGAACCATTCTCAATTTTGACTAAATCATTTTTTAAGCAATTTTCTAAAACTTCATAATTTTCGTCTGAATTGTTTTGAATCCATTCTTGAATAATCTTAAATGATTCGGTAGGATTGAGTTTAAATTTCATTAACAATAAAGCAAGTATCTGTTCTTGTTGTTGATGATTTTTGACCATTTTTAGTATATTTTTTATTTTAAATAATGAACTTCTATTTTTCCCAAATTTAATTTCAATTCCATGAAAATGAAAATTTATGTATTTGCTAATTATATAATATATAAAATGTCAATTTTTTTGATTACAATAACCTTAAAATATTATGAATAAATCGCCATTAATTGCTAATTTGTAATAGAGAAAATTAATCGAATTCTCATCTTAAATGAAAAAGCGATCGATTAATCATCCAGATTGATTGAAAACTAAAATTTCCAGTAAAATACTACAAGCCATAAATTTTAATGACTAACAAAGGAGTCAATATAATTAGAGTGATAGTTAAAGGTAAACCGATACGAGTATAATCTAAAAATTTATAACCACCGGGTGCATAGACCATGGTATTCGTTTGATAGCCAATGGGTGCAAGATAACTATTCGATGCGGCAAAAGTAATAACATACATGATAGATAAAGCATCAAAACCCAGAGTTTCGGCTACCTTAACTCCAATGGGAATCATTAAAACTATGGTAGCATTATGGGACAAAATTTCTGTCAATATTGCCGTTCCTAAATAAAACAGTAACAAAAGCCAGTATCCTGATAAATTCCCTCCAACAATTAGCAATTTATCCGCTAGCCATTGATTTGTACCAGAATTGTCCATTGCAATACCTAAAGGTATCAAACCAGCGAGTAAAAAAATAATATCCCAACGAACAGCACCATAAATTTCCCCTGGTTTTAAACAGCCAGTAATCACCATTAAGACAACACCGATTAAACTGCTAATTAAAATAGGTAAAATATTGAATGCTGAAATAAAAATAACTCCTAAAATAATAGCCAAAGCAATCTTGGCTTTATCTGGTCTTAAACTCTCGATATTTTTTTCTTCTAAAACTAATAATTCCCTAGTAGTTTGTAAACCAATAAAGCTTTCTTTTGGTGCTTGAACTAATAATAAATCACCAAATTTGAGAGGAATTTTACCAAATCTTTCTCTTATTAATTCTTGACCTCTTCTTACTGCCAAAACTGTAGCATTGTATCGCTGACGAAAACGTAAATCTTTTAAGCTAGAACCAATTAAACGTGAGTTAGACAAAATTAAAATTTCGGCTACTTTTTCTTCTTCATTATTATAACTACTCTCCAATTTATCAGAATTAAATTTAAAATCAGCTAATATTTGTACTCCTTTTTCATCTTTTATATTTAATAAATTACTACCACTACTTCTTACTAATAAAATATCTCCTACCGCTAAGATTTTATCTGCCAAAGGTGGCGGAAAATGTGCATCATTTCTAATTATTTCTAATACATCTAAATCAAATTTTCTTTGTATTTTACTACCACGTAATGTTTGTCCAATTAAACTCGATTTAGGAATAATAATCATTTCACTGACATATTCTTTTAATTCATAATCATCACTTAAAGATTCTCCTCCAGCTGGTTTTCTCGCAGGCAAAAGATAAGGAGCCGCGATCGCAAGATATACTAAACCAATAAAGAAAACAGGCAAACCTAATTTAGTAAATTGAAAAATACTAAATTCTCCATAGCCCAATTGTTTGGCCATACCACTAGCTAAAATATTAGTGGATGTACCTAATAAAGTTATCATTCCACCCAATATGGTACTGAAAGAAAGAGGTATTAATAGTTTGGAAATAGATACTTTACTCTGTTTACTCCACTGTTCGATGATGGGTAAAAAAATAGCAACTACTGCGGTGTTATTAATAAAAGCACTAATAGGACCAACTATCATTCCCAATGTTAAAATCTGCCGGGTAGGATTTGTACCACCCCATTTAATTAACCAATCTCGAATTAAGTTAAGAATACCTGTTTTGGCAATACCTGAACTGAGAATAAACATTGCCATAACCGTTATGGTTGCAGCGTTTCCAAAACCAGAAATTCCTTCTTCTGGTGACACTAAACCCAAGGTCATGAGAATGATTGCTACAGATAAGGATGTTAAGTCAATGGGCAACCATTCGGTAATAAAACCAATTAGAGCCAAAATGAGAATTGCTAAGGTTAAAAATATGGGAGAGATCATTCTTAATTGATAATTGGTCTTTTTTTTGAATCTGAATATATTTTCTTAATACTTTGAACATATGTATTTTTATTGAAATCTTGAATATTATTTAATGAGTAGTTAATCTCAAAAATTGAACTCAAAAATAAAAATTTATTCCTTTAATGATTGTAAGTCATCTGTTGAATTAGCAACGCCTCATTTATTTTATTATTCCAAGGTTTTTCATACTAGAAGATAATGTATGAATTATAGACAAATTGGTAGTGCTAGTAGGTTTAAGTTTGATTGTGGCAAAACTGAAATAATCGGGGCAATTTCAACATGATCAAAATCAACCAGCAAAACGATATATTGCTTATATCTCTCTTGATTTGATCTAGAAGGAAAATGCGATCGCATAAAAAGATAGAATACAAAGTAAAACTCAATAAATAGGGAGCGACCTGATTTTGATGTTTAAATAAAAGCCATAAACCTTTTGTTTTACAAGGTATTGATCAATTTATTAAATAAGACAATACTTTAGATGATTTTATGTCTCAAAATTTTCTAAAAGCCTTTCCCATTGAATTACAGCCCTCAATCTATCGTATAAAGGTCGCACCCTCTGAGATTTGAGACTATAGATAATCTAACTTTGTTTTCCATGGGTAATGAAATAATAATAAGTAGACATCTCCAGAAAATTCAAATATTTTCACAGTAAAGGTTTTAGCATTTTAGCTTGAGGCGATCGCACTAGGCTAAAATGTACATAATTCGTCAAAAATTGGAGAAAATGTAATTTCAAATAAAAAATATTAATACAACATTCAATAGTGAAAATTCCATATATTTTTCTAGGTAAGGTTTACAGATTTATTTTTTATTTTCAAGAGGTCTAGTATCTCAGCTGTTAACCTTTCCTAAGATTCTGATTTCTGAAGAGGTAAATCTTCGCACTGTTTTTGATTATATTTTGATTTATTTCTTCGCCCCTGCTTGGGGTTCCTCTATCGCATCAATATCTACCAAATTCCAAGGATGACCTTGATTTCGGTATATTCGCTTTCCTTTATTGGGATAATCACCTACATCATGGGTTAACCGTTCACCGACTACAATACACTTTAATACCTCATTGCCTGTATTCTTCAACTTGTGTGGTTCACTGCCTGCCCGATAGCCAATGAAATCACCTGCCTTCACTTGATAACAATTATTGCCGATGGTAGCTTCTGCTTTACCTGAAAGTATATATACACATTCATCTTCAAAATAGTGAACATGTAGTTCCGTAGATTCATGATCAGGTTTAACCTCAATAATATGAAATCCTATACCCGTTAAACCAGTCAAATCACCTAGGGATTTATTTCGTCTACGTGCATTGCGATTCAAAAAATGGCTTTTCTCTATTCCTTGATAGGCCTCTATCTCTTCTTTGGTTAAGATATATTTATCCATATCAACTTATCAATATTGCTTGTGTGAGATTAATGGGCATGTAAATAAATACTCTCTAAGATTTACTCACCATAACCATTATACATCTGAAGTCTGTAGATCCTATCATAAAGCCGTTGCAGTACAATACCAAAATAGTGATACAAAATCTTAACTTTACCCAAACGTAAATTTTAATTTGAACATAACCTTGACAAACCCTAGGATAAATTCGTTATAATCGTATACTGTTTGGTAATTTTTTAGATATCAATCTATTATATTAACCATGCCATCTTAGCTCAGTTGGTAGAGCACGTGATTTGTAATCTCGAGGCCACCGGTTCAAGTCCGGTAGATGGCTTATCAATATAATGTACAGTGACACGTTATTGTCATCGTGCCAAATTAACTGTCGTGATGACAAATTCTATAACGTAAGATGTTCCTATCTCAATAATTCCCCATTCTCAAGTATTTATGCTTAGTTCTAAAGTGGGATGCTCTCTCAATTAGCATTTCAGCCTCCAGAATTCCAGTTTTGACTACTTGTTACAATCGCTTATTTCTGAGCTATTTTCTCTTGGAGATATTTCTACTTCCCAGCCGTTACGATTCCACCAGATATCACGTTCACGAGATTCCATCCAAAAATCTAAAGTTTCAGGTTGTCCTTGTTTAAAAATTAAAACGGGATATTGAGGATAGTCAACATCTTTAGTTTCACTATGCATCTGGTTAAAAAAATTCATACATACTTTCAAACCATTTTGGGCATTAATTGTTTCTCTACCTTTACCTGTTAATGTCTCATTATCATAGGAAAAATGACCATTATAGGTATTACCTTTTAAGGAACCTTTAACTACGTTGACGGTAAAATCGTAGGTCACAGGTTTTGCCGATGCTAAGTTGACATTAATAATACTCAGTCCTAAACTAATAGGTAATAATGCGATCGATAAAAACTTGTTATTTCTAAGTGTTATTTTATTGAGATTAAAAATATTCATTTATATTATCTGGTTATTATTTAGTCAAACGTCAATTATTAAAGATAAAAAGAAAGTTTATTTTTTGTAACAAAAATAGTTCTCTTCTTCAGTAACAATTAATCAATGACGATCGAGTTGAGTAATAATCTATTTACTATTTCAATATACTATGAATACTAAGACCATCACACCAGAAAATAACTTAACCACTAAGCTAATTAATGGATTACTAAGTATTAAACCTTTGTCAGAATTTGCCAAAGCTCAAGCTCGTAAAATGATTGTAAAACGTGCTAATCTCATTGGTGTAAATTGGCAAGAAAATATCGATACATTAAAAAATCACGATTGGCAATCAGAAATAACTCAGGTTGAAAAAAAAGATTTTACTTACCCACCTTATTACCTCACTTCATTTCATGCTTACGAAAATGGCAATCTGAATTGGCAGGCGGCATGGGAATTAGAATCGGCTGCTTATACCGTCCATTCTACTATTTTTTCTAAAGCTCCTAGTGCTGATGGCGATCGAACCCTAAGACAAAGTTATCATAAAGTATTACAAAAAGAAATAGGCGATCAACCTCAACAAATATTAGATGTCGGCTGTGGAGTCGGCTTGAGTACATTTGCCCTTAACGAAGTTTATCCCGACAGTAATATCTCAGGTTTAGACTTATCCCCTCATTTTTTAGCCGTTGCTAACTATCAAAGCAAACAGAACAATAAAAATATTAGTTGGATTCATGCACCAGCAGAAGCAAGTAATTTAGCACCTCAATCCTATGACTTGATTTCTGCTTTTTTAATTTTTCATGAATTACCTCAATCTGCCGCTGAGGATATTATGAATCAAGCTTATCAATTACTCGATAGCGGTGGCTATTTTGCCATGATGGATATGAATCCTCAATCTGAAGTCTATAAGAAGATGCCTCGTTATGTTTTGACTTTATTAAAAAGTACCGAACCTTATTTAGATGAGTACTTTAATTTGGATATGGAATCATTATTAACAAAAATAGGCTTTGAAACTCCTAAAGTCGTTTCAACAAGTGTCCGCCATCGTGCAATTATTGCTCGTAAACCATAATTTACGAAACAACAAAAGCAAAGTGATATTGAATCAAGTAAGGCTTTAAAGTCCAAATACATCTACTTGAGTTTGATTATTAATTTGATTGGTTTGATTGAGTAGATTATTACCAAAACCTATACCTGCACCTGTTTGACTTGCACCCATTTGCGAAATACCTGTGTTATTTCCAAATCCCACTGCGCCGGTTTGTTGTTGGATATTGGTTTGTAATAAACCATTACTAACATTATTGCCAAAACCATTAGCAACTCCTGTTTGACTACCCAATGTGTTAGAAACAGCTGTATTATTACCACCATTTAAAAAACCAGTTTGTTTTTGAAGATTAACTTGAGCGGTACTATTTAATACGGAATTATGTTGACCAACTGCCACCCCAACTTGATTAACTTGTTGATTTGATGCCGCATAATTATCAGCCTTTGCAGGAGAGACAATTGTCGCTAATCCTCCAATAATTAGAGCGGTAGCAACGGTCATGTTCAATGTTTTTTTGTAGGAAATAGATAAGAAAGTCATAATTGGAAACCTCTGTAATTTTCTTTGGTTGTTTGTTGTGAGGTTATAGTTGCCCATTTTTTAGCTTATGCAGTTACTTCGGGCTTGGAGGGAAACAAGTGCAATTGTTCAGACAAGGAATTATCACAATTGAGAATGGAGAATGAATAGTCATCCTTTGAGCTATTATTCTTTCAATGGTGATGGTTTAGCTATGTTTAATCGAACGAAGAATGATGCTAATTTCTTGATAAAGCAACTATCCTGTCGGAAAATTTGTTCTTTTCCACTAGGGTATTTTTTTTGATCACAGTTATTTGTCTCTAAAAAATTAAATGCCTGAGTAAATTCTTCTGATGTTGTTTGTATCGGTGCTTTAAAATGGGCAGGAATAATCTGCTCAATTTCCCATTTGGATATTTTATTAACCCAGTTACGAGCCTCAATTACATCTTGAGGTAAAATAATATTTTGTAATATCGGTGCTACCAAAGGTATTTCTTGATCGACGATCGCTTCAAAAGATTTTAACCAATTGGATTGCCAACGAAAAGGAAAAAAGCCCAAGTAATTGGTAAAAGAACGATCAGGGGCTTGTTTTGCTTCCTTGAATAATTGTTTGAGGGGAGTCGTATCAATCATACTCGGACGGAAATATAAAGCAAATAAACATATTCTCTGCCAACCTTTCAAACGATTAGCCTGATTATTCTCTAAATTATCTAAAGCTGTTTCTCGGGCATGAAATAATAAGGGAAATGGATCTAATTCAATAATGGCAGGAGGTTGAGATGGTACTTGAACAATCGCATCGGTGACGAGTAAAGTTTGAGAACAACAATGGAATAAAGCCAGTTCAACAAATGATCCTGCACTCAGTTTAATATCAACAATATGATATTCAAATTCATCTGCAAAAGGAGCTTTATGCCAGTCTAACGGTAAGATATTGGTTCTTTTACAAGGAAAACCAAGCCATGGTAAGGGTAAATTAATGGGGAAACTCCATTGATTTGGTACACACCATACTTGAGCAGAGGAAAAATAACGAGCAAAAGGACCAACAAATATTTTATGTTCTAATCCTGAGCCAGTGGAATGGATAATATATTTTACTTCGCCATGGTCTGTTTCTAATTCTCTGACTAACTTAATACATTCTTTGGTTGGAGCAATAGGACAATAGACTAATAGACCACCTTGTTTTAATTTAACAACTGTCATACGAATTGTTACAATGGCATATAAAAATCCGTGAGGTTGCTCAAATATCCAAATGCGATCGCAAATAACTTCTTCTCTTAAGGTTTGCCTTTGTTGATAGGGATAAATTGGTAATAAAAACCAAAAATCCCATTGTTGTTCTTTTTTTCTAGTCACAACAAGTCTATAACTACACTCCACCATTATTTATACAGACTTCAATTGTACCCAATTATGGATTGTGTCAATATTTTTCCAACTCTTCTTGATAGTTGATAGTTAATTGTTAATTATTCCTTTACTGACTAAGTAATCTATTATTAAAAATTTCAAGTATTAGAAGATAAGTTGTTTTCTACAACACATTGTTTAATAAACCCGAGAAATAAAGGATGAGGTTGACTGAGGCGAGAAAGAAACTCTGGATGAAATTGACTGGCAATAAAAAAAGGATGATTTACTAATTCAATAATTTCCACCAATCTCCCATCAGGAGAAGTACCACTAATACGATAATCTTTCTCTACAAATTGAGTCCGATAAGCATTATTAAACTCATAACGATGACGATGACGTTCATAAATAACTTCTTGTTGGTAAAGACTATGAGCCAAAGTATCAGGTACTAAACGACAAGGATATAAACCTAAACGCATAGTACCCCCTAAGTCCACCACATCTTCTTGTTCAGGCAGTAAATTGATGACAGGATGAGGAGTTTCTTGATCAAATTCGGCACTATTGGCTTTATCGAAATTTGCTATATTTCTTGCCCATTCAATAACACTACATTGCATACCTAAGCATAATCCCAAAAAAGGAATTTTATTTTCTCTGGCATATTGAATCGCTTTGACTTTACCCTCAACGCCTCTATTGCCAAATCCTCCAGGTACAACGATGCCTTGTATATCAGCTAAATATTTATCTGCTCCGTGTGATTCGATATTTTCGGCATCCACCCAAGATAACTTCACTTCTGCTTCCAAATCTATTCCGGCATGAGTTAAAGCTTCTACCACGGATAAATAAGCATCACTTAACTGAATATATTTACCCACAATGGCAATCTTTAAGAAATGTTGGGGAGATTTCATTTTTTTGACTAAATTTTCCCATTTACTCAAATCGGGAAGACGATTTTCTAATCTCAGCAGTCTAATTACTTGTTGTGCTAGTCCTTCTCCTTCTAAGATTAAAGGTACTTCATAAATAGAACTAGCATCGGAAGAAGTGATGACAGCTTGACTTTCTACATCACAGAATGCGGCAATCTTGTCTTTGATGTGGTGAGAAATTGAACGATGACAACGGCAAACTAAAACGTCTGGTTGAATGCCTAATGAGCGTAATTCTTTAACTGAATGTTGAGTTGGTTTGGTTTTGAATTCTCCTGCGGCTTCTATCCAAGGAATTAATGTAACGTGCATATAAATAACGTTATCTCTTCCTACATCTTTACGAAATTGACGAATAGCTTCTAAAAAGGGCAAAGATTCAATGTCTCCAACTGTCCCACCAATTTCTGTAATGACCACATCAGGATTATTATTTTTGGCGACTCGATGAATTCTTTCTTTGATTTCGTTGGTGATATGAGGAATCACCTGAACTGTTCTTCCATCATATAATCCTTTTCTTTCTTTATTGATAACCGATTGATAAATTGAGCCCGTGGTGACGCTATTTAATCTGGAACTGGATGTATCGGTAAAACGTTCATAATGTCCTAAATCTAAGTCTGTCTCGGCACCATCATCTGTAACGAAGACTTCCCCATGTTGATAAGGACTCATGGTTCCAGGATCTACGTTAATATAAGGATCTAGTTTGACGATCGAAACTGAGTAATTACGAGATTTTAATAAACGCCCTAAACTAGCAGCTACAATTCCTTTTCCAATACTAGAAACTACACCACCAGTTACAAATACAAATTTAGTCATGCCCAATTAATGAATAGTTAATACTTAATGCTCAATATAATTGCGATCGCTGATTGTCATCGAAAGTAACGACTTGATGATGACATATTCATTGTTCAACTTTCGATCGTCAATCGTTAATTATATACTTCAATTGTCTAATCTTTATAATTGAGATTTGACTATTGGTAAAAAGTATTTTGGTTTTTAAGTTTTAGACATTTGATTGAAGATATCAAAAAAATCCCATTACTTCTGATTTCAATGTGTCAAATGTTTCAAAAATATTAAATCTCATATCTAGGGTTTACTGAAAAAGTGGAATTGTGAGGGTAGGAGTTAAACAATCAACAAATTGAAGTATGTCTTTTAATTCTTTACCATAAAAATAGTTTAAGAATGGTAACAATGAATACAAAAAAATGCAAAAGGAGCTATTATGGGAGTTATAAATCTGAAATATTAAGATAAACTCAATCTAGGAAAGAAATGATTATGAAATTTACTCGTCAAAAAAGCAAAGCAGGTCAAACTCACAAGGAAACCTTAAAAAAGAATTTACAACATCGTTTAGAAGTTGCTCGCAGTAAAGGGGATCAAAGTTTGCTTCAGCAATTACAAAGAGAAGCCGCTTACTTAGATTTAAAATAATTAAACAAAAACTAAAGGTTTATCTTTAAAGGGAGCGAAGGCGTTGGCATCGAATTTATACAAGGTGGCAGGCCTTCCAGCTCCTTTACAGGCTTTTCTACTTTACTTTTTAAACGACGATGACCATATTCGACAATGCGATCGTGATCAAAAGTTAAAGTTGGTAGACTGTCCAGAGTTACCCAGTTCGCTCTTTTTATATCTTTAGTAATTTCAGCCTCTTCATATCTGACCAAGGCAAAATAGCTAACGGATAAATAGCATTTGGCAATATTTTTAGGTGATTCTTGCCATTGACGATCGACTCCACCAAAAGTATATAATTGCTCTAGATAAAGATTTTCAACTTTTATTTTTTCGGCGAGGATGCGTTGTGCCGCTTCTTCTAAAGACTCTCCTTGTTGAACTAAAGTGCTGGGTAAACTCCATGATTGAATAGAAGATGATTGTTTTTCCTCTATTAATAAGACTAACAATTTATTTTTGTTTATGTCTACGGAAAAAATGACATTATCCACTCCTACTCTGAAATCTGCTAGATCAATTTTTATCTCTTCCGCTTTCTTTTCCATCTAAATACAAATTATTCTCCTTAATATAGTTTTGGACTGAATTGGTAAGTAATTCTTGATTATGATAGCGTCGATAGTCTGTAGAAGAAAATGCAGGAGTTTGATCTTGAGCAACTATGCAACCTAAACTATGTCGATCAATTTTCTCAACGATTTTGTCGTCTACGTTATAACCATCACGGGGTACGATTAAAACTTTGAGATTTGTCCACAACTGTTCAGCTTGATGCCAACCAAATATTTGTTCGCTCAAGTCCCCACCAATTACCATAGTTAATAGATGATCCTCTCCCCATTTTTGTTTCACTTTCGCTACGGTATTAATGGTACGTCGATCGCTAATCTCTGGAGCTAATATAATATTAGAATGGAGACAAGTTAACTCTTCGATTAATAACTCCAACATTCGATCGCGATGCCTTAAATTACTGGTATGAGCCTTAAAAGGATTATTAGAAGCATAAACAGCAACTAAATCATAATGTTCAGCTAAATAAGCTAGAATCCTTTGATGGGCTATAGTTGGAGGGTCTGCACTTGTTCCAAAAATAGCTATTTCCATAGAATAGATTGATTACTGGTTATTTTTTACTGACAAATTAATATCTAAATTTCGAGCCGATGACTTGATTTTATAGATAATTCTCAATTCTGAATGACTTCTTCTATGGGTGGATGTTCCAAAGAAACAGTACCTAAATAGCCTTTACGAAAATCATGTAATAATTGACGAGCAACTCTTTCTCGATCGCTATTATATTTAATTTCGGCTAATTGATGGAGATATTCTTCTCCAGACATATCTAAGGGATCTAAATTGTAGCGATCGATTAATATAGACTCACTACCTAAATTGACCAATAAATCAATCATTCCAATGGCAACATCTTCATTTTCGTAAGCCGCATCGCCAATATCTTCACAGATAGCTAATTTCACAGCATTTTCCTGACTGTTTAATTTGAGAGGAATAATACCGGGGGCATCTAACAACTCCAATTCCTTAGAAATCCTCACCCATTGTAACTGTCGAGTAACTCCTGCTCGTCTGGCACTAGCGACAATTTTACGATTCAATAAGCGATTAATTAAAGCCGATTTACCCACATTAGGAAAACCAATCACCACAGCTCGAACAGGGCGAGGTAACATCCCTCTTTGACGACGACGCTCATTAACCTTTGATTTAGCCGATTGAGCAGCCTTTTTGAGAGCTTTAACCCCTTTTCCATCTTTAGCGTTGGTAAAAAATGGAGTTTCCCCATATATTTTAAACCAACCGTACCATTCTTTTTGTAGTTGGTCGCTAATCATGTCCTCTCGATTGAGAATCAAAATTCTTGGTTGATCACCAATCCATTCTTTCACTTGAGGATGATGAGAAGCTAAGGGAATTCTGGCATCCCTGACTTCCATCACGACATCAACATTTTTTAATTGTTCTTTTAATTGTCTTTCCGCTTTACTTATATGTCCGGGATACCATTGGATTACTGATGCCATGGTTATGTTTTTCTACTTTTTGATTTATTTCGATTCATCTAACTTAGACATTCTATCATTCCTCGTTTTTTAAGCAGAATCTATCCCACTAGTACTCCGCACCAGAATTAAATGAGATTATTCAATTTATTTCATTAAGGGCTTACCAATATAAGTCCAGCGGAAAGGTTTTGCCAAATTTTCATTAAAAAAATCAATAAAATTGAGAATACGTTGTTTCAAGTCTTCCGTCGAAATAAAGTTGCCACGTTTCAATAAACGACGAGCTAAAATCCCAAACCAAATTTCTATTTGATTGAGCCATGAACAATGTTTTGGCCTATAAACAAAACGAATGCGATGACTTTCATCTGATCAAAATGAGGCTCGGGAACTCATACTTTTGACTATTCCTGATTCTCCTTTTTTTCCTAATTCATCTTTTATCGAGCATAATCGTGCTACCAACTTGACTAAACTTTCTGATTTATGTGTATTTAATTGATCGCAAATAAATATCCATTGTGCTTGTGAATCTGTTTCTATTGTTTTATTGATGTGTTCTTCAAAATCTTTTTCTGTGCGAGTATTCCCCACACTCGGACAAATTATTTTCCCTGTGGCTACCTTAAAATTACCAATTAATGCTTGAGTTCACCTGAATTCGATATAAGAAAAAATAAAAAATCAAGTAAATAAATTAACAAATAGACCAACATTAAGATGGATATTTCAATATTTTCAAGGGATACATTTGATAAAAATAGAGAAAGAAGAATGGATAAATAATCTGAATGAAGAAAGGAAAAAGATATTAAGCTTTCTGAGTAATAATTGTCAAAAATATTATCAAATATAAAGAAAAAATCAGAAAAAAGTAAAA
>JAAHTG010000366.1_pt1 | contig 41827 bp, 37 predicted proteins | sample 6116081 | NCBI WGS metagenome assembly JAAHTG01 (sample SAMN13939989, study PRJNA603662) | sponge metagenome | isolation source: marine sponge | host: Mycale hentscheli | place: New Zealand | collected 2005 | reverse complement strand
ATTAATTTCATTCTACCGATACCAAAGTGATCGGTCATTGTGAGATATTTTCTCTTCAGATGAACAGACAAGCAGACAAAAGTATTAATTTATTTGTATAATTTTGATTTTATGAATAAAACATTGAGGAATAATATGAAAAGACAAATGTGGAAACAAATTGCTATTGTGGGAGGTAGTTTAACTTTGGTTTTTATTCCTAATTTGGCTTCCGCCCAAGTTATTGAAGAAGTATTGGGGCAGATAGATAACTATAAAAACAGCAGATCATTATCTCAAATTACTTCGGTATCGCAATTATCAGATGTATCTCCTGCAGATTGGTCTTACGAAGCTTTAAGAAGTTTGGTCGAGCGTTATGGATGTATTTTGGGTTATCCAAATAGAACTTTTAAAGGAAATCGTGCTTTAAGTCGTAACGAATTCGCCGCAGGTTTGAATGCTTGTATGCAACAAATGGAACGTCTTATCGCTGCGAGTGAAGCTGTTTTAAAAGAAGATATCGCCAAACTGCAACGCTTAATGAAAGAATTTGAAGCTGAGTTAGCGGCTTTAGGTGCTAGAGTTGACAACCTAGAAGGTAGAGTTGCTTTCTTAGAAGATAATCAATTTTCGACGACTACGAAGTTAAGTGGAGAAGTCGTTTTAGCTTTTAGTTCGGTACTTGGTGGGGAAAAAAATGGTGGTACAGAGGATATCGATAGAGTACCAGTATTAGGCGATCGAGTTCGTTTAGAATTAGAAACTAGCTTTACTGGCAAGGATATGTTATTCACTCGTTTAGCCACAGGTAACATTGTTGGTTTTGGTGGAGAAGCTGGTACACCTCAAGCAGATTTAGCTTTTGATCAAGATGAGGATAATGATCTGGGGGTAGAAGTATTAAACTATAACTTTCCTATCAATGACAATATTACTCTTTGGGTAGAAGCAGTCGGTGGTGCTTTCGATGACTTTACCAACACTTTAAGTATCTTAGATGGTGACGGCGGTAGTGGTGCATTGTCTGCCTTTGGTACTCGTAATTTTGTCTATTATGAAGGAGAAGGTGCTGGTTTAGCGATAGAAGGAAAAACAGGTAAATTTGGTTGGAGTTTAGGTTATTTAGCACCTGACGGCAGTGATCCTAGTAACGGTAATGGTCTATTTAATGGGGCTTATGGTGTTTTAGGACAAATCGGTTATTATCCTAATGATAATATTGGTATTGCTTTTGCCTATGGTCATGGGTACAATACTTCTGCGATCGCAGCAAATAGTGAAGAATTTGGTTCTTTCCTTGATGATACTGATGCTGATACTGTCCATAACACCTATGCTTTAACGGCTTCATGGAAACTAAGCGAAAAAGTGGTCTTGGGTGCATGGGGTGGATATTCTAATGTCGAAACCTTCGATGATTTTAACGGTCAAGATGTCCTATCTGGTGGTAATTCGGACTTTTTCTATTGGGCGGCAACTCTGGGTTTACCTGATTTATTCAAAGAAGGTAATAGGGGAGGTTTAATTATTGGCATGCAACCTTGGCAGACTGATTCTGATGTCAGAGTGAATGGAGATAGGTTAGACGATGATGATATTTCTTTTCATGTAGAAGCTTTTTATGAATATGCTGTGAGTGATAATATTTCTATCACTCCAGGGGTTGTTTTGGTGACGAATCCGGGTAATGACGATCGAAATAATGCTTTAGTAATTGGTACAATTCGTACAACTTTTACTTTTTAACCGACGTTACACAAAAAAGTCCCCCAAAGTTGGCGAGGCTGTTTTAAATTCTTTGATAAATTTAAAGGATAAAGCTTAGGTAAATTTTAGGCTCTAGGTTTTTTAGAAGTAGATAAAAATTTGATTTTCGTCATTTTTCGTCAAAACCTATTACCGATAACCTTGTCTTCACCGCAAATTGGAGAATAAAACAGCTCTGCCCAAAGTTGGAGGATTCAAGGGGCATAAGTGCGATACTTTTTTTCCCAAACTCTATTTAGGTACAACAAAGTTGACTAACTTACCAGGTACAACAATAACTTTTTTCACTTCTTTACCAACAATATATTTTTGGGCAACTTCAGACTCACGGGCAAATTTTTCTAGTTCATCTTTACTCGAAGAAGCAGGTACAGAAATTGTGCCTCTAGTTTTACCCATAATCTGAATCACCAAAGTAATTTCATCCACAACTAAAGCCGTTTCATCAACAGCTAACCAACTTTGAGTATGTACTGATTCTTTGTTAGCCAATTTATGCCATAACTCTTCGCATAAATGAGGTGCAAAAGGTGCAAGTAATATTATTAAAGTTTCTACACCTTCACGATAAACAGGAGAGTTTTTTGCTTTACAATCCCTTAAAGCATTACTTAACTTCATCAACTCTGACACAGCAGTATTAAATTGATAATCACCGTTTAAATCTTCGCTTATTTCCTTGATAGCAATATGAATCGCTCTTCTCAAGTCTTTTTCAGCTTTATTTAACTTACTTTTCTCAAAAGTTTTATCCTTGGCAGAATCAGCATTATCAATAAATTCGTTAGTTAATAACCATACTCGATTCAAAAAGCGATACTGTCCTTCCACATCAGCATCTTGCCATTCTAAATCTTTTTCAGGAGGTGCTTTAAACAAAATGAACATTCTGGCAGTGTCTGCACCATATTTACCTAAAACAATTTCAGGATCAACTCCATTAAACTTCGATTTAGACAGTTTTTCATAAACAAGTTCTAATTGATCACCTGTTTCTTTTTCATAGTAAGTAGTGATAACTTCATCTTTATCGTTAGTCTCTTCTTTGGTTTCTACGTTATCAGGAATAACAAATTTTTTCTTATGTTTGATACTTTTGTAAGTTAAACCTTGTACCATTCCCTGAGTCAAAAGACGGTTAAAAGGTTCATCACAATTTACTAGTCCTCTATCTCTAACTACCTTGGTGAAAAAACGAGAATAAAGCAAGTGTAATATAGCATGTTCTATGCCACCTACATACTGATCCACCCCCATCCAATCATTAACACAATCAAGTGTAAATACTTCATCTTCGTTGTTGGCATCGGTATAACGTAAAAAATACCATGAAGAGTCGATAAAAGTGTCCATAGTGTCGGTTTCCCGTTTGGCAGGTTTACCACATTTGGGACAAGGAACATTAACCCAGTCGCCCATTTTTGCAAGAGGAGAAGGCCCCCTACCACTAAATTCAACTTGTTCGGGTAGTTTGACTGGTAAATCTGATTCAGGTACAGGTACTCCACCACAGTCATCGCAATGAATTACAGGAATCGGACATCCCCAATAACGTTGACGGGAGATTAACCAGTCTCGAAGGCGGTACTGAATTCGTTTTTGACCATAACCTTGATCTTCAGCATAACTGATAATTGCTTCTTTGCCTTTAACTGACTTCATTCCATTAAAGCCACCAGAGTTGATCATCGTACCCGCTTCGGTATAGGCTTCGAGTAAACAAACATCACCCTCATCACTATCATCAGGAGAAATTACCACTTTGATGGGTAAGTTATTTTCCTTAGCAAATTTAAAATCTCTGGTATCGTGAGCAGGTACACCCATTACCGCACCTGTACCATATTCATATAAGACATAGTCAGCAATCAGGATTGGTATTTCTTCATTTGTGAAGGGATTAATGGCTTTACCACCTGTGATTGTACCTCGCTTTGGTTTGTCGTCGGCAGTGCGATCGATTTCACTTTCTTGACTAACTTTAGCAATAAAAACTTCCACTTTGTCTTTATTCTCCGCAGTGGTAACAATTGGGGTTAAAGGATGTTCAGGGGCGAGGACGACATAGGTAACACCATAAGCCGTATCGGGGCGAGTAGTAAAAACAGCAACTTTTTCTTCCCTACCAACAATGGGGAATTCTAAATAAGCACCAACAGATTTACCAATCCAGTTTTCCTGCATGGTTTTGACTCTTTCTGGCCAACCATCCAATTTATCTAAATCTTGTAAAAGTTGTTCGGCATAATCAGTAATTTTGAAAAACCATTGTCTTAACAATTTGCGTTCTACTTTGGCACCACTACGCCACGAATAACCATCTGCATCGACTTGCTCATTAGCTAGAACAGTTTGGTCAATAGGATCCCAGTTGACTGCGGCTTCTTTTTGATAAGCCAATCGGGCATCTAAAAATTGTAAGAATAACCATTGTGTCCATTGATAATATTCGGGTGAACAGGTAGCAAATTCTTTACTCCAATCGATGGAAAGTCCTAATTCTTTTAGTTGCGATCGCATTTGGGCTATGTTTTCATAAGTCCATTTTGCAGGGGGAATTCCTCTGTTGATAGCGGCATTTTCTGCGGGCAAACCAAAGGCATCCCAACCCATAGGATGTAAAACACGATGTCCTTGCATTCTCTTGAAACGAGCAATAACGTCGGTAATTACATAATTGCGAACATGTCCCATGTGTAATTTTCCTGAAGGGTAGGGAAACATGGAAAGGGCATAATATTTAGGTTTTTCTTTATTTTCTTCTGTATCGTATAAGCCAGTGTCTGACCATTGTTTCTGCCATTTGGATTCAATATCACTGGGTTGATAAGGGGATTGCATAAGAAATTTCTTGATTATTATATATAATATTTAATTTGCTTCAACCTTCCATTCTAATCTAAGCCAAGGTACTAAAGCATCAATTTTGTTTTGAGGGATAAAAGTCATGTGGATTGTGGATTCTTAAATTTCTGCATTCTAAATTCTAAATTCTCCAGACTATTCAGCAAAAGTTTGTACCCCTCCATTGGGAGAAAGAATCAATCTGATAGTAGCAGAAGATATTTGAGTAAAAGAAGAGGTAATGATTTCATCGGTTGAAGCAATAGGTACTTGCTCTAAAAATACAGAAGCAAGCTGTCCAACTGGAGTAATTTTGGTCAATGCTCCATTTTCTGATACCTGAAGTCGATATTCAATACTTTGTTTCAAATTTTCAGGAGGTTGCCACTTATCTTGGAAATATTCTTTAACTTCTCCAGAAATATCTTGACGAACTTGTTTAGCCAGAATAGATGGATTGGAGCTATCAAAATTTTGCTGTAAATTTATTTTATTGTCACTATTGTTAATCGATACATTGTCATTTATTTGTGTAACAGTATCAGGATTTTGCTGAAGGTTAGAAGAAGATAATTTTGGTAAAGAAGGAAGACTTGATGGTAAATCTTGAGTTTCTTTGTTTAATTTGTCGGGTTGATGATAGGCGACAAAATCAGGATTAATAGTCTTCATAATCGAGTTATCTTGATGACTAATTTGGGGGTCATTTTGATTACTACTTTTAGAAGAGGGAGATGATTCAAAGTTGATGGCGAGAAAATTTTTGGTAGTCTTCGTTTTTGTCCGATTTGAAAGAGGTAAATCAGTTACAATATCTGGTGAAACAGGGGTTGGAGGTACTAAAGCTTTCTGATTAAGCAATTCTGGAGGTATTTTTGGTACAATTATCTTCGGTATTGCCTCTGAATCTATCAGTGATGGAGGAATAACTGCTTGAATATTTTTCTGATATTTGTCGATTGATGATTGAGGATTATCTTCTACTGTTGTTGTCGCAATATTTTCTTGATAACGCCACCAAAAAAAACCACTAACAGTTCCAACCATGGCTGTTAAAGCAATACCTGTTCCGATGGAGATAGGTCGTTTGATGGGTTTGCTGATAACTTTTGTGGCATCTTGATGATAAGCTTCTAGAGCATTTACCAAATCAAAAAGTTGAGTATTATTTAAAACAACTTCGATGGTTTCAGGGTGAGGTTCAAAGGATTGATAATACAACAGATGATTATGGTCTGACTGTCTGCTGAAGTGGATAATTTTATCGCTGTCTTTTACTGGTATTTCCGATGATGCGTTGGTGCTTGTCAAACTCGGATTTTCTAAATACTGATTAATATATTCTTCGACTTTGATTCTCAATTTTTCTAGTAAATCTCGATCGCCAATTATACTAATTTTACTATCTTTAGCTAATCGAGGATCGTCAAAATGTAATTGAAAACTGAATAGAGGAGGAAAAGATTGAGAACGCCATCTCCCCCAAAATGGTTGAGGATGATAAATTTCTAAAGTACAAGTGGGAGGGGTATAACGTCTGAAGGAGTTAAATTTGTGAATGACCATACTCAATCTCGATTGTGGTTATCAATTTGACGATCGATTTAATGATAGCAAGATTTGGTTTTTTCTCGAATCATAAATATTGCCTCCTATTCTACATAATAAGATCGCAATCTGAGTATTTCGAAGATTTATTTTATAGCATCAAAAATCTAAATCTTCTTGTTTTTGGGCATAAATCGTCAATAAATTACTTTTAGTATTGTCAATATTCCATAAATCCAAATCACCCATGAGAATTAGTTTAGGACTATTTTCTTTACCATAGGCTTTAATTGATTCTATTTCCAAACTGAATGCACCTGCTTTAAAAGTGGGATTTAAACCACCGTCATACTCAAATTTACTGAGCATCATTTGTAAGGAATAAACTGTACTAGAATCGAATTTACCTGCATCAGTAACTGTTTTGGCTCTAAAGACAGGAATTAAATCGGTAAAAGGAACATCGATCGTTAACCAAATATTCGCTATAGTATCAAAAGAGTAACAATAAATCGGAAAAAATTGTAATAATTTAACAAAAGTATTTCTAAATAAACTACCTGTTTCATTGAATACTTTAAATATCTTAAATATCTTAAGTCTCATCATAGTCGTCTCACCCCAAAATATTTTAATTTACACCCCTTATTAACAATTTTACAAAAAACATCATTTAATTTGTGCTTGAACAACATAATTCTTAAAACGATCTAAATCTGCTAGTAAAGTAGATTCAACTATTTGCCCCAAAAATAAATTATCCATCAGTTGTCCAATAATACCAGGAATAGCATAAGCAACAGTTAATTTAACAATACTACTTTGAGAGCGATCGTAAAAACGAATTGCTCCACGATTGGGTAAACCATCCACAGATTCCCATTGAATAATTTGCTTTTCTTGTAATTTGACAATACGAGATAACCAACTAAACTCAAAACGCCCACTAGCTAGCTTCCAACGAGATAAATCAGAATCATCGGCTAAAACCGTCACTGAATCAATCCACTTCATCCATTTAGGCATCTGTTCTAAATCTGACCATAAACTCCATACTAAATCGATTGGAGCATCAACTTCTATTTGTACAGTGTGTTCTAACCAATTTTTCATGCGTTTAGACTTGTGTTTAATATATATTTAGGCTTGAAAATAAACTCGATATTATCATAACGTTAGTTTTCACTTTCATCTGTCCGATTTCAAACATCAGATATTTTGTTTTTGTCCCCTAAATTCACTTTATAGCCGTCTTCGTAAGGCTGGGCTGTTTCAAAATCTTGACAAATTCAGGCTATAACTATTATGAAATAAAGCTTAGGTAAATTTTTTGGTCTAAGTTTTTGGACAAGTAGATAAAAATTTGATCTTCGTCATTTTTTGTTAAAAATAATCAAAACCTATAACAAAGGACAAAGGTTAAAATCTCGACACAGTAACATTTTCAGAAATCATCAATGTCTTAATCAATCCGTTCTTCGCTATATTACCTAATACCACCTCAGTTCGACATAAAATGATTCGTTAAAACAAGCTGGGAGAAGGGAGTTAGGAGGTGAGAGAAGTATTTTTAATTGATTTATTTAAACTCAGAAGAAAAATTGATACTCATTTTCAATCCTATCTACGTAAAATCATTATCATTCAATATTTTTTACATCCAACTCAGGTAATACCCATTACCTTGTCCTCACGACAGATTAGAGAATGAAACAGCCCTGACTAGACTAGGAAGCATTTTCAATAGTGAAGCAGATTTTTCAAACGTCCTCTAAGGATTAAATTTAGAGAATCGAAAATTTACAAATGATTCAAAAGTAGTCAAGAAATAAAAACTATCAATGACTGCCAGAAATTAGCTAGAATCAGTAACAAGTTATGTATGTAAGATCAATTTAAACATTGTAATGAAGAAAAAGAAAATATATAGACAAGGAGAAGATAATAAAAATTTTTATGACATTGAAATAGAATAGAAAATCGATATTTTTGTGTACTTGAGCAATATTTTTTGATAACTAATTCACAATTGATTATTACTATACTGTCAATATCAAATTTTAGTAAATAAATATTTTTCTATTTTAGGAAACAATATAGCAATTATCATGCTAATGAGGTATACAATTGATCACTTTAGGGAACAACACAATGATCCTCTCCACTCAAACGCAACGCTATCAATATTCAAATGAGAATCATTAAAGTCACACTATTTTTATTCTTCTCTACACTTAACTTCAGATTTTAAATAAATAAAAAAATTACGATGAATTCCCTAGACTTAGATTTTAATACCATTTTTCCCTATCAGTTAGATGATTTTCAACAAGAAGCAATTCAATATCTAGATGAGGGTAAATCAGTAGTTGTCACTGCTCCAACAGGTTCAGGAAAAACTTTAATTGGTGAATATGCAATTTATCAAGCTTTAACTAAAGGTAAAAGAGTCTTTTATACAACCCCTTTAAAAGCTCTCTCCAATCAAAAATTTCGTGATTTTCAAGCTAAATTTGGTCAAACATTACTTTCTAAATCCAATCTATATGCAGAAATTGGTTTGATCACTGGGGATATAATTATCAATCCCGATGCACCTGTAGTTGTAATGACGACAGAAATTTATCGTAATATGCTCTACAGTACTCCTATTGGTGAAGTTGGTACTTCCATTAGAAATGTACAAGCCGTCGTTTTAGATGAATGTCATTATATTAGTAATCCCGGTAGAGGCACGGTGTGGGAAGAATCAATTATTTATTCCCCTGCTCAAATGCAATTAGTTGGTTTATCGGCGACTATCGGCAATGGAGAACAGTTGTGTGATTGGATCAATAATGTTCGTATTTCCCATAGTTCAGATGGTCAATTTAGCGAGTGTATGCTGATTAAATCTGATTTTCGCCCTGTACCTTTGAAATTTCATTTTAGTCATGCTAAAGGCTTATTTGCTTTGTTTGGTAATAAACATCAGAAGTTAAATCCTAAATTAAAAAGACTTTTAGGTACTAATAATAGAGGCAAATTCAATCAGAGAGATTGTCCGACTGTCAAGACAATTGTCAAACAATTGAGTAGCAGTAAAATGCTACCGGCTATCTACATTATTTTTAGTCGTAGAGGATGTGATCAAGCTGTTGAATCTTTGGCTTACATGAATTTGATCACCATAGAAGAAAGTAAAAGAATTTTACTGTATCTACTCTATTTTTTAATGATTGAAAATTTGGAATTACAAGAAAAAGTCATCGAATTTGCTAACAATGAACATGAAATTGCCCATGGAAAAATCATGTCTTTTATTGCTAATAATGAAGATGCAGGAGAAGAATTAGTTGATTATTTGAGTGAAAAACCTTTATTTAAAGAACGCTTATTAAGGTTTTTAGCTGAAAATAGTGAATTGGTCAGAAAAAGTCAAATAGAACCTTTAACCAGAGGTATAGCGGCTCATCATGCGGGAATTTTACCTGCATGGAAAGAATTAGTAGAGAGACTATTTGAGTTAGGTTTAGTTAAAATAGTTTTTGCTACTGCAACTTTGGCTGCGGGAATTAATATGCCTGCACGTACTACGATTATTTCTGCATTGAAAAAAAGAAGTGATGATGGACTTCGTTATTTAACTCCTTCAGAATTTTTACAAATTGCGGGAAGAGCAGGTAGAAGAGGTATGGATGAGGTGGGATATGTGGTGACGGTACAAACTCCATTTGAGGGGGCTTTAGTAGCTTCTAAGTTGGCAAAAGCTCCTCCTGAACCTTTACGCAGTCAGTTTGCTCCTAGCTATGGTATGGTTTTAAATTTATTGCAAAAGCACTCCATTGCGGAGGCGAAGGAATTATTGGAGTTGAGTTTTGCTGAATATTTAGCGAAGTTGCAATTAAATCCTCAAGAAGAGGCGATCGCATCTTATACTACGGAAATAACTAAATTAGATATTAGTTTAGCGGCTTTTAATAGCAGAGAAATAGCCCAGTACGAAAAATTCAAGGAAAGAAGAAAACAAGAAAAGAAAATACTGAAATTATTTAGACGAAATTGGTTAGAACAAAAACAAAAAGCTATTCAACCGTCTTTAGAAACATTATCTGCTGGTAGTATTCTCAATTTATGTCGAGAAAATAAAAGGCATCCTTATCGTATTGAAGGTGTATTTGTTGCTCATGTACCCCATGGAAAAATCAAGTTTTTACTTTGTTTAGGTAAGGATAATAATTGGTATTTGGCAGTTTCTCAGGATGTGATTGATTTGAATGTTGGCACAATTCCGACTTCGATGGTAGAGAAATTATATATTCCCGAAATTGAAAATATCAAAGTAGGTTTGTTATGTCATGGTGATGAACAAAGTCTAACTATGAGTATGTTAATTAGTGAATATGCCCAACCTTATTCTTCTGAGAATGAAGAAATTATCATTCAACAACAAAGAATAGCAGAAGTTGATCAAGCGATCGTCAATAATCCTTTAGACAAAATTCCTCATATCAGCAAAATCTTAAAAAATCATCGTAAACGCCAACAACTCAAACAAGAATTAACTAAAGTTCAAAGTCAATATCAACGCTATAAAGCCAATAGCTCTTATTATTGGCAAGAATTTATGGCATTAATCGATATTTTAAGAGAATTTGGAGCTTTAGAAGAATATACTCCGACTCCTTTGGGCAAAGCCGCTGCTGTCATTAGGGGGGAAAATGAATTATGGTTAGGATTAGCATTTATGTCTGGCCGTCTGAATAATTTACCGGCCCATCATCTTGCTGGTGTCATCACCGCATTAATAACCGAACCGATTCGAGGTGATACATGGGTAGCTTATAATCCTTCTGTGGAAGTTTTAGACGTATTGGGGCTGCAAAAAATTGATGAATTAAGCTCCAATCCAGAATCGGAATTGTGGGAAATTCGTCGAAAATTATATCAAGCTCAAACACGCCGAGATATCGCCATGCCAGTTTGGTTAGAAAGAGATTTAATCGGTTTATCTCAAGCATGGTGTCAAGGGGCAACTTGGGACGAAATTTGTGCTAATACCACCCTTGATGAAGGAGATATCGTACGTATTTTAAGACGTACTGTTGATATTTTAATGCAGATACCTCAAATACCAAGCGTTGATTATGGTTTAGTTCAAAATGCAAAAGAAGCTAGTGATAAAATGAAGCGTTTTCCCATTTAAAATAAATAGAGAATAATTTAGGCTTTAAGCTCTAAAGCAGTTGATGTTTAATAATACCTTTCCAACATTCACGTCAGACGTATAATTGAACTATCTAGATTCATTATTCATTATTCATTAACTATGACTATTCCTTCTGGGTTAATATTGGATTCTTTTATTCGTGATTGGTTATTAGAAGATATTGGTAAAGGCGATCGCACCACGGATGGTATATTTGGTTTAGAATCTCCCGTTGGTAAAGCCCATTGGTTATTAAAAGAAGAAGGAGTGATTGCCGGATTGCCCATCGCTCAAAGGGTATTTACTTTGTTAGACGGACAAATGAAATATGAAAATTTAATTCAAGAAGGTGAAAAAATTCCCATAGGAACAAAAATATGGGAAATAGAAGGGAAAATGTCAGCCTTATTGACAGGAGAAAGACTTGCTCTCAATCTAGTTATGCACTTGAGTGGTATTGCTACTATGACTAGAAAATATGTAGAAGCCATTGCAGACTACCAGACAAAGTTAGTTGATACTCGCAAAACGACTCCAGGTTTGAGAATTTTAGAAAAATATGCTTCTACGGTGGGTGGTGCGATTAATCATCGTATGGGTTTAGATGATGCGATTATGATTAAAGATAACCATATGCAAGCCGCTGGTGGTATTCCTGAAGCGATTAAATTGATTCGTCAATCTATGCCTTATCCTTTAAGTATTGAGATAGAAACTAGTTGCTTAGAAGAAGTACAAATAGCGATCGAACAAGGTGCTGATATTATCATGTTAGATAATATGACGGTGGAAAATATGACGCGAGCGGTGAACTTAATCAGAAAGGAAAATTCCCTAATTAAAATAGAAGCTTCTGGTAATGTTACCCTTGCCAATATTGAAAAAATCGCCGGTACAGGTATTGATTATATTTCTACTAGTGCTACCATAACTCGATCGTCTTGGTTAGATATTAGTATGAGATTTGGACAATAGTTTTGTCATTATTTATAACTGTTCTAGAGTTGGATTTTCATCCAAGCTCTATGTTATAATAGTTTGCCAGTTCATAATGTTTATGTATCTGCTACCTTAGCTCAATTCGGTAGAGCAACTCATTCGTAATGAGTAGGCTGTCGGTTCAAGTCCGATAGGTAGCTTTAAATCATGTACAGTTGTACAGTGACAAATTAAATGTCATCGTGCCAAATTAACTGTCGTGATGACTCTATTTGGATCTGAATTGTACAGTATTAATTTTATTTAGATGTTTAGTGCGAAGTAGATCTGTTAAGAATTGCTCTAACAAATAACTTCACAGGAGAATTGAGATTGCAATCCCTCGCATTTAGAAGTCTTACTGAGCAAGAATTTTAAACTTAGCATTGCAATTAGGGTATTTAGATAAAAGTTTCAAATCATGACGATCGCTTTTCAAAATTTTCGCTTAGAATTTGAAATTAACTTGAGAGATAATTCTACTACTATTACTATGAATTAAGAGCGTTTAACAAGTTTTCTACATTTATTGAGTGTCGTAATAAATGAATATTTTTTAATGTGAGTTGTATTTTCGATCGCCTAATAATAATTAATCTTATAATCTTATAATTATTACTAATTCAATGTATTGGTAAGAAAAGAAATTATCCAATGAATAACTTATTACCTTATTTAAAGACAAAATCGCCTTCTGGTGAATCAAAAACATTCCGTTTAACACAAACAAAATATACCATCGGCAGAGTTCCAGAAAATGATATTGCCTTACCTGAAGAAGATGGTGTTATTTCTCGCATCGAACATTGTTGTCTCGAAAAGAAAAACGGTCAATGGCATTTAACTGATAATAGTACTAATGGGACGATCGTCCAACATGAACAAGAGCAGTTTCAATTGCAAGACTTACCAAATCAAGAATATATTATTGACACAGAAGATAAAATTATTATTCACAATTGGGAATTAGAATATATAGATCCCCATAAAACCAATAGTGTTGTTATGAATATACCCAAAACGCCTTTTGTTTTTAATGTTAGTGAATCTCGTCTCTATGGGATCAAACAAGGAATTAGACATAATATTTACTTAACAGAAAACCAAGAAAAAACAATGGTTTTTATGGCAAACCAAAAATTAGCCCAAGGAAAAGACCATATTTGTAATTATAAAGAATTAAACAAAGCGATTTGGAATCATGATAATGCGACTAATCATCAAGGTTTAATGGATACAATTCAAGAAATTCGAGACATTTTTGAAAAAAATAAAGGGAAAAGAGAAGGAATCGTCAACAGAAGAGGCAGAGGATATTTTTTAACTATTGATTGTGAACCATAAATTTAGATAAAAAATATCCGTCAGCAAAAAGATTTAGGGGTGATTTGTTATACAGGTTATAAACTAGAAAATTTACAAAAAACGGGAACTAACGCCCAAAAACAGCTTTTAACTGTCTTAGATTTGCTAATTGATGGCTTATACCAAGAAAATCTTCACGATGAGCTATTGTGGCGAGGTTCAACTAACCAAAGACTTTTGTTATTGACTTCTCGTTATCAAGAATATTTACAACAAAGATTGAAGCAGGGTGACTCATCAGCAGGGTTACAATTTTTTACTCACACCGAAGGGACTTTGTTTTTTACAGGCGTACCTCCTCAAGCTAACTTTCGTCCTCGATTTCAGGCTTTGATGCAAGAAAAAGAAGTCACCATAACAACGTCAAAAGGGCAAAGTTAAATGAGGCATTGCGGCAAAGGACAAAGGGAATTTTGCTTATCGAGTCTTGAAAATCTTGATCTTTTTCTTTTGGTCATTGCGATCGATAGCGAAGCAATCTGAAGCAATCTCAAAGCCAAAAGTGTGTGGTACAAATGGGTAAATCCTCAATCTTACTTCTTGAAACTGAATTTTAAAATTTTTGCTGACAAATATTTTCCTTTAAATTAACACCTATAAAGACTTACATTTTAATAAAACAAAGAAAAACCATGTTAAATAACAACAGCCTATTATACGGATTATTAGAAGGACAACAAATCGGCTCGTATCATTTACAAACTTTATTGGGTGAGGGTGGTTTTGGTGGGGTATTTCGGGTTAACAGGAAGTAAAGGAAAATGGAGTTTTGGAGATGATGAGAGTAAATTAAAAGATTACGGATGGTATGGGGATAACTCAGGAAAATCAGGGATAAATGTAGAAAAAATTTGGCAAACAGATAAAGATAATTATTATCAAAGAGTTATGAACAATAAATGTCAAACCCATAGAGTGGGAGAAAAAAAGCCGAATAAGTGGGGAATATATGACATGCATGGGAATGTATGGGAATGGTGTGAAGATGATTGGGTAAATAATTATCAAAAGACACCGAGGGATGGAACAGCAAACATACTACAAAAGGCTGAAAAGAATACCTACAAAGTACTGCGGAGCGGTTCATGGTACGACTATAGTAATAACTGCCGTTGTGCCGGTCGTAGCTACTACGGTCCTTCTTTTGTCGACAACTTCAATGGTTTTCGTGTAGTTTGTCTGTAGTTGAGGAGTCCTTACTCTTTGTGCTTTTGCACTCTTGCCCTTTACTCTAAATTCCGCCTTATGGCGGATCGATTTTGTAGGACTATAAAAAAAAATTAATAATTAATTTAGATGAAAGAACTTCCAATTATTCAGAAAACTTATGATTTAATCAAATGGTATGTGCCTATTTTGGATCGTTTACCCAAAAATCATAAATTTACTTTAGGTGAACGCATGATCAATAGGTTATATAATATTTTAGAAGAATTAATCAAAGCTCGTTTTATCAAACAAAAAATAGAAATATTAAATGGAATTAATATTCAATTGGATATACTACGTTATCAAACTCGATTGCTTCACGATTATAAATTAATTAATACTAAACGTTATGAATATATCAATCAATTAGTTAAAGAAATTGGCATTGATTTAGGAGCATGGATCAAAGAACAACAAATAAGAAAAAGACGGTAAAATATCAAGAGAAAAGGAAAACAAATGAAACGTTATAGAAATCTTTGGCCACAAATAATTGCATTTGAGAATCTTTTATTAGCATCTAAAAAAGCACAAAAAAGTAAGCGATTTCATCCCAATGTTCTCAAGTTTAATTACAATTTAGAGTCAGAATTATTTACGCTTCAAGAAGAATTAATTCAGAAAACATATCAACCGGGTAAATATCGCACTTTTAGAATTTTTGAACCTAAACCGAGATTAATTTCCGCTGCACCTTATCGAGATAGAGTCGTCCATCATGCCTTATGTAATATAATTATTCCCTTATTAGATAAGTCATTTATTGATGATTCTTATGCTAATCGGCAAGGTTTTGGTACTCATCGAGCTTTAAAACGTTTGATTGATTTTGCTCGTTCTAGTCATTATGTTTTACAATGCGATATTAAAAAGTATTTTCCTTGTATTGATCATTTAATTCTCAAATCTTTAATTCGGAAAAAGATAAAATGCGTTGATACATTATGGTTAATTGAAAAAATTATCGATTGTAGTAATGAACAAGAAACTGTTTTAGATTATTTTGCCGAAGACAATTTATTAACACCTTTAGAAAGAAAAAAAGGTTTACCAATTGGTAATTTAACTAGTCAGTTTTTTGCAAATATTTATCTTAATGGTTTAGATCATTATTTAAAAGAAAATGTAAAAGCTAGAAAATATTTAAGATATGTTGACGATTTTGCTCTTTTTTCTAACGATAAATTTTTTTGACAAGATGCTAGAGTACAAATTGAAGAATATTTAGTTAAGTTACGCTTAAAAATTCATCCGATAAAAAGTCAAATATTTGCTACAGAATACGGTGCCAACTTTTTAGGATTCAGAATTTTTCCCGATCGAATTAGAGTGCGAAATGATAATTTAAGACGTGGTAGAAAAAGACTTAAGTTATTAAAAAGGAATTATGATCAAGGAAAAATTTCTTTAGATAAAGTCAAACAAAGCGTACAAAGTTGGGAAGCTCATTTAAAACATGGAAATACTTATCAATTGAGACAAAATATAGATAAATCTTGGCTTTTTAGTTAATTTTTAATTAAAATAAAAATGGGAGAAGCAAAAAAAACTGCGGAGCGGTTCATGGTACAACAATAGTAATAACTGCCGTTGTGCCAATCGTAACAACAACAATCCTTCTAACGACAACAACAACAATGGTTTTCGTGTAGTTTGTCTGTAGTTGAGTTCTCTTTTAAGTCAGAGTTGATGAAAGGGATTTCATTGAGAGTATGGTAAGGAGTCCAGACTTATTCCTGTGATGTAACCCATCCAAAAATAAAACTCAGATCAAGTGAGTTAGTAAGTGTTTACTGAAAAGTTGCTTTATCTTTAAATAATAGTTACACAAATATTAGCTAAATGACTTCATTCTAATTATTATTTTGTAATTTATCAGTAAAAATCTTTTCTACTTCTTCGTAAGGCATTTCATAAGGAGAAGGATAGACTACAGTATTAGGGCTACGTCTTTTAATGAATAACTCTCTAATTGCTTCATCGTCGGTAGGATGAGATCAAACATATTTTTTCAATTCTTTACGAGTCATGTTGTTAAAATCAAGTTTATTCATCTTGGTGAAACTCCCATTGTCCATTTTCAAAAATCATAATTTCTAAATTCTCTTCTTTTCCCGCAATTATAAATATATAACGTGAAATAGGATCGTATCTAAATAACCATATAGGTTGAAAAAGATAAGGTCAATAAATTTTGAGATTTCTCGACAAGCTCAGAATGACAGTCAAACAATTGACAATTGACAATTGACAGTTGACAGTTGACAATTACCTCTACCTAAAGGAGTGGGCTTCAAATTTGGAATTTAATTTTTCTTATTTTCTTCATAAATGAAGAGGCTTTTACCCTATGTTTTTCGGTAATTTTATCTAAATTCATTCTATTTTTTTCCTATTTTTCTCCTATGTTTTTGGTCATAACTTCACTCTAAGCTAAATACATACAGTAGAAAAGGACATAGAATTATGAGTGGTACAAAGCATTCATTTTTTAATTTTAATCATAATAGACGTCGTCAACTAGAAGAAAAACGTCGTCGTGAAGACCAACAACAAGAGCGTATTCGTCGTCAAGCGGAAGAAAAAGCCCATCAGCAACGTTTAAATTTAGCCAGAAAAAAAATTACTGAAGATATTGAACAAATTATCATCGACATCAAGCAAAATAGTTCTCAAGTTTATTCCGAAGATTTGCAAACATTACAGCAACTATGTCAAGAAGTAAAAAAGACTATCATTTCGCTAACAGTGTCATCACACTTTTTATTGATTCAAAAAGAAATCAAAGAGATTCGACAAAATTGGCAGGAAGCAAAAAACCGCAAATGGCGAGATGATCAAGAAAAAAAACGTCGTCGAGAAATAGATAAACAAACTTTAGAGTTAGAAAAATTAGAACGTCTTGTTAATCAAATACCTTTAGATATTGCCCAAAAGTTTGATAAAAAAGGAGTTAATTCGTTACGTAACGCTTTGTCAGAGGTGAGAGTCAAATTACTTTTAGAAGATCCTAGCTTAGTTACTAAACTTTTATCACGAGCAGAAATCATCGTCAAACAACATCTTGATTTAGTCAAAGCAAAACAAGCACAGTGGGAAAAAGAAAGGGCTACTGCCCAAACTCAATTACATCAAATTGAATCAATTATGATTGGTTTGCAAGCCGATGAAGTTGTTAAACGGTGGCAATCATCTATTCTCAATCAATTGACAGAATTACTTGAAGAGGGAAAACAGGCAATTGAGAAAGAAAAATTTTCCCAGTTAACAAGTTTATTAACAGAGGTAGAAAAACAGAAACAAGAAATTTTGGAGGTAGCTAATCAAGCACAGTTGAAAGCGAATCAAAGAGATTATGTTGTCCAAAGTATCGCCGAGAGTTTGCAACAGATGGGTTTTACTATCACCTATCAAGAAGCGGAACATCCTGAACATCCAGCCAGTGCCATAATTTTGGGGGCGGCGACAAACTCAGGTAAAAGCGTTAGTGTTAGTGTGCCTGTAGAAGGATAAGTTTTATATAATGCTGGTGGTTTTACTGAATATACAGCAACGGCAGTGGGTGGAGGGAAAACTATTGTTTGTGAGGAAGCAGATCAGGTAATTACAGAGATGCACCAAGTTTTAGGGGACAAATTTGGAGTAGAAATGAGTGAGTTGCAATGGGAAAACAAAAAGCCTGATGGTAATTTACGCAAGGCTGATGAGTTGCCGAATAATGTTTTGCTTCAAAGGAGGGATGCTTCTTCACCTTAGGAGATTTCTATGAAAGGAATTACCGTACTTATGCCCCCTAAATCCCCCAAACTTGGGGGACTTTTAGATATCTTGCTCCCCCAAATTTGGGGGCTGGGGGGCTTAATCGAATGGTATTGAAACTTAAGTTAGAGCAACAATTACTTCTTACACTTTACTTTTTCCTTAATTCCTAGAAACTCCTATATTTCTTCTATATTGTTCAAGCTAAAAAGGTTTAAAGTGAAAGTAGGATGAAATTAACCAAGATAATGACTAAAAATAATCTTGTTTAACTATCTTAAAAAAAAGCTATTTTAAAATATCTGGAGTTTATTTATTAATAAAAATGTATCCTCAAAATTATTGGCGAAGGTTAGAAGGAAATTGGTTTAACCGTAAATATAAACTACAAAAATTTCTTGGTGCAGGAGGATATGGTGCTGTATTTAAAGCTGATGAAGTGATTGTCGAAATAGATAAATTTATTCGGCAAGTAGCGATTAAGCTAATTCCTCTAGAAAATAACAATTTGGATCAGCAAATTGAAGAATTAAGAATTACGAGTGAGTTTCAGCATCCTAGTTTAATTAATTGCTATGATTCGCCCTTTGGCAAAATTTACGATGAGTCAGGAAGTGTCTATGATGAGGAAAACTTTTTGGCTTCGGTGATGGAAATAGCCGACGAATCTCTGGCGGATTATTTTACACAGCTAATGGAGAAGGGAGTAAATAAATTACCTGCAGATGAAGTCAAGATAATTATTAAATCTTTAGCCCAAGGATTAGATTATCTTCATAATCATGATAATTGTATTGTGCATCGGGATTTGAAACCTGCAAATATTTTGAGGGTAAAGAAACAATGGAAAATAGCTGACTTTGGGGTTTCTAGTATGGTGCAAAAAGGTAAAACAGCTAAAACCAGTAAAGGAAGAGGTACCCAAGATTATATGCCACCAGAAGCCTATGAGGGTAAAGTTTTTTCTTCTTGGGATATGTGGTCGTTAGGTATTTTGACTCAACAACTGTTGACTGCTACTCATCCTTTTTCTGCGATTACCGAACCAGAGTTAATGAGAAAAGTGTTATTAGAAGAGCCTCAGATACCAGATAATTTACCTGTAATTTTTAAGGAAATTATTAAGGGTTGTTTGGTGAAAGAAAAAGATCAAAGATGGACAGCAAAACAAGTATTAGAAGCTTTAATACCTTTAATAGATCAAAAAGTCCCCTTTACCAAGTGGGATTTAGGGGGATTTCTTTCTTTGAAAGGGGGAAATAACAATAGCTTCATTGAAAAGTTACCCGACGGTGTGGAATTAGAAATGATAGGGATACCAGCAGGAAGCTTTATGATGGGTTCAAATGATGGTTATGATACGGAAAAACCAGTACACGAAGTAACGTTAAAAAAGTTTTATATAGGGAAATATCCGATAACTCAAGCCCAATATGAAGCAGTGACGGGAGAAAATCCGTCTTATTTTAAAGGGAAAGAGAAACCAGTGGATTCAGTAAATTGGTTTAAAGCGGTGAAATATTGTGAAAAATTATCGAAATTAACAGGGAAGAAATATAAATTACCATCAGAAGCCCAGTGGGAATATGCATGTAGGGGAGGAAGGAGAGGAAAATGGAGTTTTGGGGATGATAAAAGTAAATTAAAAGAATATGGATGGTATGGAGACAACTCAGGAAAATCAATAATAAATGCAGAAGAAATTTGGTTAAAAAGGAAAAATTGGGACGAATATTACCAGAAGATAAGAGCAAACGAATGTCAAAGTCATCGAGTAGGGCAAAAAAAAGGCAATGACTGGGGAATATACGATATGCAAGGAAACGTGTGGGAATGGTGTGAAGATCATTATGTTACAAGCTATGAACAAACACCGAGAGATGGTTCTGCTCATATACTACAACAAGCTGAAAGTGATACTAGGAGAGTACTGCGGTGCGGTTCGTGGTACCTCTATAGTGGTAGCTGTCGTTCTGCCAATCGTAGCATCAACAATCCCTCTTTCGACCTCAACCTCAGCGGTTTTCGTGTGGTTTGTCTGTAGTGTCAAAAATCCTTACTCTCTGCACTTTTGCACTCTTGCTCTTTACACAGAATTCCGCCGTCAGGCGGAGAGAATTTTGGGAATAGGAAATGGGGAATAGGGAATAGGGAATTATATTAAATTGTCATTCAAGGCATAGAGCGATCGTCATTTAACCCCTCTAAATCTCCCCTTCAAAGAGGAGACTTGTGAATCTGAAAAGAATGCGAAAGAATGAGATCGTCATCTACAATCAACCTTTGTCCTTTGTCCTTTGTCCTTTGTCTTTTGCTATTGATAATGATAACGAGCTTGCAAAAAATAGACTTTTCTTGCTGTTACTTTGTAAACTAAACGATGTTCTAAATCAATACGTCTTGACCAAGTATCAGCGGATATATATTTAAGAGGTTCGGGTTTTCCTAAGCCTGTAAATGGTTCACCATCAAGAATATCGGCTACTAAGTCCAGAATTTTATCTGCTTTTTTCGGTTCATTGCGATACCACCAAGCTAAATCTTTTTTCAAATCAGGACTAAATATTGGTGAATACCCAGAGTTTTGATTTTCAAGAGATGAATTTTGCTTTTTTTTCTTTTTAGGACTCAATTCCTAACTCCTCTTTCAATTCAGCTACACTTTGAGGAGTTTGTTCTGTGTTTTCTGCCCATTCTAAAGCTCTAAATAGACGTTTGGCATTTTCTGGCGATCGCAATAAATATACACATTCTAATAAACTAGAAAGTTCATCTTCAGCAATTAGGGCAACATTTTTGTTATTACGACGCTTAATGACCACGACTTGACGATCGTCACAAACTTGATCTAAGATACTGGCTAAATTAGCTCTAGCTTGAGAATAAGTCGTTTCTTGGCTTAACATTAAAATATTTCCCTCAAAATACTTGTACAGTAAAATTGTACAATAAATAACTTAAAATGGTGAAATGGGAATTTTGCTGAGAATGCGATCGTTATCTATAATCAACCTTTGCCCTTTAAATAGAAGGATTGAAAAAGAGAAATTTAGTTAAAGCACCTAAAACGGCAAGAACAAATCCTGTTGCAATACTAATAAAGATTCCTCTGTTCGTAAACTCTATATTCTTGAGTCTGGTATCTAGTCCTGACATATTTTCTTCGATTTTTGTCACGTTGACTTTTAACCCATTAATTGCTTCAGTTACATTGTCTATTTTATTATCAACACGCTCAAATTTATTGTCAATGCGATCGAATTTATTGTCAATAGAATCAAATCTCTTGTCAATATAGTCAAACCTCTTGTTGATTAAGTCTTTTAACTCTTTTAAATCATTTTCTGTTACGGTACTCATATTTTAATATCTCTTCATTGTTAATCTGAGGGTTTTATTTAATGGGTTTGACTTTTTGCTAAAACTAGACAACTTTATTATATAAAAGATATTGGGTCTATATTTATCCTAGATTATTTCTATATTCAAACAAGCAAGTTAGTTTACGGTGAAAGTAGACAAATAATATAGAACTAGACACAGAAGAAATGAAAAATATTAAAGCAGATTCAGCGGGATGGATAGCGGAATTTGAAAAGCAAATTCACCACCGTAAACATATTATTCTACACGGTAATATTCACGATCAATTTTTATGGCGAGGAAACTATTATCGCATCAATGAATTTTTAACTAACTATTTTCAATATTTAGAATTTCCTTTGATTTTAAATTTCGATCGAATTGACGGTTTTAATTTTGTCAATGAGCAGATGAGAAATCAATTTAATCATCTTACTCAACAAAGATTGAATCCTAACTTATCTTTGTCACCAACGAACTTTACTCCGTCACCGCCACCAGATATTAATAATAATCCCCTTAATCCACCACCTCGCCGTAATCCCAATGCGATTGTACCTCAACCACATTGTCAACGCATTGCCCCCGAAGAGGCTTTTGGTAATTTACGGGCTACTGTTAGTCAGAATAAAGATGCGATCGCATCTATCATTGATTTAGGTGATATGTTGACAACTAATCCCGAACATTATGGTGGAGAAGAAAGAAACGCCCTTATCCTTTTGAAAAAATGTACCTTAGAAGCGGTAGTAATAAGCAGGGCTTTCTCATAAAAATTGGATCCCCTTTTGGGGTAGGATAGCAGGTTGCCTCATTCACGATTACAAATCTCGCTATCCCTTACTCAGATGACATAAATGGAGACCTTACAACTTGATTCAGCTCAAACGAACCTATTGATCTGTGCCCTGAAAGAAAAGCTGCCTGATCCACGTGACAATCGTGGCAAAAGACATAACTTGGCCTTCATTATCTGCGCTGTCGTGATTGCCATCATGGCTGGACGTGCCACCACATCGAGGATTTTCCGCTTGATCCGCAATCGCATTGATTGGTTGGCTCAAATCACCGGAATTGTCGATGCCACACCGATTTCCCGAGCTCATTTACCTCGGCTGCTGGCTCAGGTGATGGCGGGTCTGCGTACCCTAGCAATGCAGGTGTTTCGCCAGGCTAAAATTCCCAATATGATGGCGGCACTAGATAATTTTTGCGACAGCAATAAGCTGTTGGGGGAATTCTTGAAAAGGGTAGGATTTTTATGAGAAAGCCCTGGAATTAGAATGGGACAGAAAAGCTAAATATAGCACTCTAGACTCAGAACACATTCTGCGAATTAGAATTCAACCAACCAACAAAGCGATCAAAACTTTACCTCTACAGCTTGGTATTGCCCTCGATACTAGTTCATCAATGGAAGGAGAAAAACTACAGGCTGCAAAACTAGCTTGTCAAACGATTATTGATCAACTTCGTCCTGAAGACGAATTAACTTTAATTAGCTTTGCCACTGAAACTCAATCTTTGTTAGAAAAAGTGAGTGGAGACAATACAGGCATTGAATCAGCTTTAAATCAACTCAAAGCAGGAGGAGTAACGAGAATAGATTTAGCCTTAAATCAATTAGGTAATATCTTACCCCATGTATCTCAGACAGCGAGAGTCGCTATTTTGATAACTGATGGAGAAGCAACTAATGGTAATGCTAAAATTTTGAAAAATCTCGAACCTTTAATTGAACAAGCTCAACAATTAGCCCAAGAAGATATTATTCTGTGTACAGTGGGTTTAGGTAATGCCAACAACTTCAATACCGATTTTTTGGTCAACCTCGCTAATAATGGTCAAGGTGCATTTTTATACGCTGACACCCCCAGACAATTAATTCCTCAACTAAAAGAAAGATTAACTGTTTCTCAAGAAATTGCGATCAACAAAATCAACTTAAAATTACAACCCCAATCAGGAGTCAAAATCAAAGGATATTGTCAGTTTCGCCCCGAATATCTGCCTTTAGAACAAACAGGTTATAATCAACTAACGATCAAAGGTTTACGCTCTTCTAGCCCCACAGATGTATTAGTTGCTGTGGATATACCCGCCCTGTCAGTCGAAAAAAACCAAGAAATAGAAGAGATATTAATGGTGCAGTTAACAGGAGAAGACATTGCAACTGTTAGCCAAACAGCCTCGATTAAATATACCATTTCATATAGTGAAGCACAACAGATTGATGAGCAAATCAATCAAGATAGACTCGGTTGGATTATGAATCAGTGTAGTACTGAATTACTTAGTACCCAAGATCCTCATCGTACAGGAGAGTTATTAATTGATTATCAAGTAGCAGCGACTAAATCAGGTAATCATCATCTTGCTTCTCAAGCAGAAGGGCAATATAAACAGTTAGAAAAAAAAGAAAAGTTAGACTCTCATAAGATGAGTAAATTATATCAAGAAACCAAAAAATTAGGAGAAAGATAAGGTTTATGGCTTTAGGAACAGATCCGATCGCAGGATTTGCCAGATTAACACCCCAAAATACTTACTTATTAGTCAAAAATGGTTCTCAAGCAGGACGAGAATTTGCACTAGATAAAATGTATTTGTTAGTGGGACGTAATATTCCTGACGACAGTGAGGTAGATATCGACTTAAGTTATTGTGAATTAGATAATACGCCGATGATTTCTCGTCGTCATGGGGTAATTCAGTGGGTGAATCAAGAACTACAAATTTGCGATCTTAACAGCCGTAATGGTACATCAGTTAACGGTCAAAAACTAATCAGTAATAACCCCAAACAACCATCACCTTTGATCAAACTAGAACTCAACAGCATTATTTTATTTGGCAACATCGAAACCGAAATTATTATTAAGTAAATTATTATGGAAACTCAAGCAAATCAAACAATCAAACTTAGTTGGTGCCGTGGTCATTCTATTACCAATGTCGGCAAAGTTCGTCATAACAATGAAGATCGTTTTCTACTCAAATCGTGGTCAGATGAAGCTATTTTAGCAGTGGTAGCAGATGGCATGGGGGGTAATAACTCAGGAGAAATCGCCGCACAAATAGCGGTAGATACTTTTGATAAAATAATAACTCAACCATTGCCACAAGAACCACAAGAACAATTTGAGTTATTACTTAAAACTTTGCAACAAGCAGATGAAAAGATTCGAGACACTGCTTATTCTAGTTTTCAAACTTTAGGAATGGGTACAACGGTTATCGCTAGTATTATAACTCCAAAAACTTGTATTCATGCTCATGCAGGAGATAGTAGATTATATCATTTTCGTGATGGTAAAATCATTAGTAAAACCAGAGATCATTCGATCGTCCAATTATTATTAGAAGTAGGCAGAATTAAGCCTGAAGATGTCGCCACTCATCCAATGCGATCGACTTTAAATTCTTGTTTAGGAGGAAAAAATGCCGATGGAACTTTTTCGATCGATCCTAAATGGGATGATGAAAAACCACCTATTATTCAAGTAGAAAAAAACGATTTATTTTTACTATGTAGTGATGGTTTAAATAATCTTGTTAGTGATAAAAAAATGGAAATTTTGATTCAAGAACAAGAAAAATACTCAGTCAATCTAGGTCAAAAATTAGTAGATGAAGCCATCGAATTAGGCGGAACAGATAATATAACTATTTTGACCATTTCTCTTCAGTAAATTAACTGGTATAAAAAATGTTTAATATTTTTAATTTGTTTAATAATAATCTTAATTTACCTAAAGATTATACCCTAGTAAAACCTTTAGGAAAGGGCGGTTTTGGGAAGACTTATCTGGTCAAAGATCAAAATAATAATCAGTTGGTAGTTAAACTTTTGCATTCAGATAATCAGCGAAATAATAATAGTAATTTTCAAAAAATATACCAAGAAGCATTCACTTTAAAACAGTGTGAATCCCATGACCATATTGTGAAAATAGTTGATGTTATTGGTGTTGATAATCAACCTGCGATCGTCATGGAATATATTGATGGTTTAGAATTATTTAAAATAGTAGAAGCGGGAGAATTATCTTATGCAGATGCGATTAAATATATCCGACAAATTGGTTCAGCATTAGAATTTATTCACAGCAAAAAGTTAGTACATCGAGATGTTCAACCTCGTAATATTTTGATCAAGTCTACAGGAGAGGCGATCTTAATTGATTTTGGTAACTCTCGTAATGTCGATCGTAATAATACAGCTAATTTTGTTGATGGTTATGCCCCTGTGGAACAATATGATTCCAATGAAGCAGAAGGAAATTACACAGATGTTTATAGTTTATCTGCGACTCTGTATTATTTACTGACGAAGAGACATCCACCTAATGCTTTACTAAGGGAAAAAGCGATCGTTAAAAATGAAGAAGATTGTTTAATCTCTCCCAGTCAAATCAATGATGAAATCAGTAAAAGTTTGAATGACGCTATTTTAAAAGGTTTAGAAATTTATCCTAAAAATCGTCCTCAAACTGTATCACAATGGTTAGACTTATTACCTAAAAATTTAGTAAATAATGATCCCATAAACAATAATCTTAAAAAGAGCGAAAAAAATATAGATAATGACTTATCGTTTAGTCAAAAACCAACTAATAATGTTTTGAAACCAGATGTCATTTTTCCTGAACAAATTTCGAGCGTAGATAACAAAACAAAAAAAACTGTTGATGTTAATAGAAAATCGAACAGAAAAAAAACTAAGAACGTAATTATTGAAAGTGAAAAACCGTCAATTAATATTTTAAACCAACACTCAGATAATAAGCATTTTGCTAATTCTTTTGATGCTGTCAACATTTCAGATTTACAAGAGTTTGAGTTTGAAACAGTTAAAGTAAATTATCAGGGCGAAATAACTCATAAACATAGGAAACATGCTAAATATTTCACTCAAGATTTAGGGAATAATGTCAATCTAGATTTAATTTACATTCCTAATGGAACATTTTCCATAGGTACAGAAAATGAAGAAATAGAGAAACTATGCCGTCAATTTAATAGCGAAGAATTTAGAAGAGAATCTCCTTGCCATGAGGTAAAAATATCATCTTTTTTTATGAGCAAATATCCGATCACTCAATTACAATGGAAGACGATCGCTTTAAAAGATGATTTGAAGGTGAAAATAGATCTTAATTCTACACCAAGTCATTTTAAGAATAACGATAACTTACCTGTGGAAAATATTAAGTGGTACGAAGCACAGGAATTTTGCGATCGACTATCTAAATTAAATAGTCATAAATATAGACTACCTTATGAAGCTGAGTGGGAATATGTTTGTCGAGGTTCGGACAATCAACAATTAAATAATAATGAAAGATCAAAACCACCATTTTCATTTGGAGAAACTATTAGTACTGATTTAGTTAATTATCAGGGTATTACTGTTTATAAGGACGAAAAGCAAGGTCATTTTAGAAACAAAACGATTCCTGTTAACACTTTTAAACCAAATGATTTTGGACTATATGATCTACATGGAAATGTCTGGGAATGGTGTCAAGACAACTGGCAGAATGATTATGCAAGCATTAATGACCAAAATATTGGAAATGCTAACCTTTCTCCGTTGCGTGGTGGTAGTTATTCTTCCGAAGCAATATATTGTCGTTGTTCATTTCGGGATATGTTAAAAAAAGATAGCAGGAAAAAAAATGTAGGATTTCGTGTTGTATTAGCAGAATAATGACAACCAATGGCTGTAGTTTATAAAGACAAGGCTTTATCGCCGACGACAATAATTTGGCGTGATGACAAATTGTTGTTGTGGAAGTACCAGTGACAAATTAGTTTGGTTGAAAATTTCACTCTATCCTTATTTAATTGGCGTAAATTTAATAAACCCAGAAGCTTTATCCGTAAACGTTTTGATCATTCTCAATTCTCAATTCTCAATTCTGATCAATTCTATCGTTACAATTGCACTTTTCAGCCCTAGCCCTAGTTAAAATGTTATGTGGTGGACTGAAGTTACTTAAATTATTTAAGTAGAGAAAGTACCATTGATGTCAAATCAGAATGATTTCTCTATGAAAATTCCTGTTAACCGAAGTTTTACAAGATTTGTTTCGACGATTCTCTTCGCATTAATTTATTATCAAATGGCGGAAATTTCTCGAACATTAGCTTCTACACCTCAAAATGTTACTCCTGTATGGCCTCCTGATGGTTTTGCTTCTGCTATCGTTTTCATCTTTGGATATTGGACATTAATTGGAGTTTTTATTGGTTCATTTTTATCTAATATGTGGGCTTTTATCAATACCACTAATATTGAGACTTATTTTAGTTCTATTTTACAAGTTATAGCGATCGCGATCGGTACAACTTTAGGGACTTATGTAGGAGTTTATTTATTTAAAAAAAAATTGAACAATGAATATCCTTTAGAAAAAATTAAGCATGTTTTCTATTTTTTAATTTACACAGCAATATTAGGTACTATTATCAACGCTTCATTTGGTGTTAGTGCTTTAACATTAGGTGGTAAAATATCTTCGGAAAATTATCAACATGTTTGGTTTACTTGGTGGATTTCTAATGTCTCAGGAATCCTTATTTTTACTCCTTTTTTATTAAGTTGGTATAAATTTTTAAAGACAAACAAACTCAGTTATTTATTAAGTAATAATTTTTTTTTACAAAAAAGAGTTGGTGAATTATTTACTATTTCGATCATTGTTATAATGATTTGTGTTAGCTCTTTTTGGAATCATATATCTTTAGAATATATGTTAATTCCTTGCTTAATTTGGGCTAGTTTTCGTTTTGGAGAATTATTTGTTACAACTTTAATTGTTTTTATTTCTACTTTAGCTGTTACAGGTACTGTCAGAGATTTAGGAGTATTTTCTCAAGATGAATTAAATGATTCTTTAATATTATTAGAAATTTTTATCGGTGTAATTGTTTTTACTTTCCTGATTTTTAATGCTATTTTACAAGAGAGAAAAGAAGCTTTTAAAATTATGAGTATTTCTCACAATGAGTTGAGAAAAAAGTCTTTACAAAATGAAAAATATGCACGCTTTTTAAAAGAACAAAATATTAGTTTAGAAGAAGCTAGACAAGAGGCAATTTTAGCAAATCAATCTAAAAGTGATTTTTTAGCTAACATGAGTCATGAACTAAGAACTCCTTTAAATGCAATTTTAGGGATTGCTCAGATATTACATAATGAAGAAAATTTAAGCGATCGTCAACAAGAAGATATTAATATTATTTATGAATCAGGAAATCATCTTTTAAGCTTAATTAATGATATTTTAGATTTATCAAAAATTGAAGCAGGTAAATTAGATATTCAATATCAAAAATTTGACTTATATCAATTATTACAAACAATATTTAATTTAATTAAAACCTCAGTCGAAGCTAAAAATTTAACTTTAAATTGTACAATTAAATCTGAATTATCAATAATTATTGAATCTGATCAAAAGCGCTTAAAACAGATACTATTGAATATCTTAGGAAATGCTATTAAATTTACTAATCAAGGTCAGATTACTTTTGAGATAAACATTCTTAATCAAAAACAAAAACAAGATATTTTATTAACAACTATTGAATTTAAAATTGAAGATACTGGTATTGGTATCTCTCCAGAAAATTTGCAGAATATATTTTTGGCATTTGAACAATTTGGCAATAAAAACTATAAATCAGAAGGAACAGGTTTAGGGTTAGCGATTGCTCAAAAAATAGCTCAATTAATGGGTGGGAAAATAATTGTTACTAGTGAATTAGGAAAAGGTAGTATTTTCAGTTTAATTTTAACTGTACCCACATATTCTTGTATGATTTTCTCTCAACTAGATCAAAAACAATCAACAAAAACTAAATCTTTAGTTCAATTTGATTCTCAATTATCAGAAAAATTACCTTTCAAAATTTTACTAGCAGAAGATAATTTAGTTAATCAAAAAGTAGCTCAAAAAATGTTTAATAAACTAGGTTATGATATTACTATTGCTATTAATGGATTTGAAGTTTTATCCGCATTAGAAAAAGAAGTTTATGACATAATTTTTATGGATATTCAAATGCCACAATTAGATGGTATAGAAACGACTAATTTAATTATGGAAAAATATGTTGATCGCAATTGTCCTTATATAATAGCTATGACAGCTAATGCAATGGATGGCGATCGCAATAACTATTTAGAAATCGGCATGAAAGATTATCTTAGTAAACCTGTGAAAATTAATGCTATTATCGAAGCATTATATCAAGTTAAAATAACTCAAGAAAAACAACAAAAATAAGATAAAAAAGTTACTTTTTTAAAATTAATAGTATAAATAATTTATTTGAAAAAAATTAAAAAATTACCAAGTTTTTTACCAAAGATTTGTGATTAACGGTGATAAATCCCAACAAAGATCTCGATGATAATAAATATGACCAGCTTTTACCTCCAGAGGAGAGGTAATATTATTGGTATATAGTAGACCAGTACCCAATCCTTGAGGCATTTTGTTCTTTGTATTCGCTGTAAATTGAGCGATCGCATTCAGTCCAATATTACTTTCTAATGCAGAAGTAATCCACCAAGAAATATCTAAATCTTCAGCAAAATTAATCCATTCTTGAGTAGCAGAAAAACCACCAATTAAAGATGGTTTTAAAATTATATATTGGGGCTTAATTTCACTAAGTAAAATTCTTTTTTCTTGCCGATGATTTATACCAATTAATTCTTCATCCAAAGCAATAGGAAGAGGACTTTTTTCACATAATAACGCCATTTTTTCCCATTGTCCTTGCTTTATGGGTTGTTCGATTGAATGTAAGTGATATTCAGCCAAACGGTTCAATTTTTCTAAAGCCGTTTCAGGGGTAAATGCACCATTAGCATCAACTCTAATTTCAATTTCATCGACAGAAAATTCTCGACGGATACTTGCCAATAATTCTAACTCAGTCTCAAAATCGATCGCACCTATTTTCAATTTAATGCAAGTAAAACCGCTTTCTAATTTCTTAATAACTTGTTGACGCATAAAATCAACTTGCCCCATCCAAATTAAGCCATTGATGGGAATTGGTTGCCCTTGAGTCAAATAATTATCATAAAAAATGCGATCACCACCCATTACTAAATCTTGAAAAGCCATTTCTACACCAAAACGAATCGAAGGCCAATTCCATAAATGAAGAATAAGAGTCTCAATCTCTTGGGGTGAAGATATTTGATTGATATATTGACAAATTTGGCTTAATTTAGTTTCATAATTAGAGCGATCATCATAGCTAAGACCCTTAAGTAAACCACATTCACCAATGGCAATTTTATCAGAATGAAGATCACTTTTCAGGAGAATAAAATAAGAATCCTTATTTGTTAATATGCCACGAGAAGTACCACTAGATCGTTTAAACTGTAAAGTGTATTTTTGAAAATAAGAGCTAAACATCAAGTATTAGATTAACCTAAAATATATGAGACAGAAAAAAGGTGAAGACATTTAATATAACATCTCCACACTAATCAATAATACTTGTTAACAAACAATCTTTTTAAACAACCATATTTATATAGCATTTCTCATAGTTTATGAGGTAGAGTTTGGACTTGTAAGTCTTTCTCCCTTTGATAAGGGGGAGATGCCGATAGAAAGAGGATGAGGATTTAGAGGGCTTTTATCTGAGCTATTTGTATCTTATTTTATACAGGAATTGCTATATTCTCATAAGCACCATAAAAAACATTTTTGGTTATAGTAAAATCATTTTCTGTCAGTAAATTGTTTTCGACAAGAATATTGCCTAAATCATCACCATCATGAGCTCCAGCACCACCTTGATTACTTATCAAGTGAATTATCGAGTCATCTCCTTCTACTGTTATCTTTTCTATTTCTGTTGTATGACCATAAATCTCTATTTTGTCTCCTTGTTCTCTATTAAAATCCGTAATTGTGTCATCTCCTATCCCATTTACCCAATGGTCATGGACATTACGATTCTCCCCTGCTACTTTTTACCAGTTTACTATTCCTGTTTCTTTATCTGTATGTTTCCAAATTATATGTTCTTTGCCATCTTATGGAAAAAGTATCAGAATCTATGGCTGAATCTGGTGAACCACTTCCCCAGGCAAAATCAACAGTTGAATCAATTTTACTGATTGCAGAGTTAGTAAAATCTTTATCATTATAGTAGTAGCCTAATAGTCCCTCGCCAGTTTGGGTTTCCAAATTACTATTATTTTCTGTTGATGTCATGGTTGTTACCTAGGAATTGAAGTTTATTTCGATGATTTCAAATATTTGCGTAAGATAAGAACCAAATTTTTTTAAAAACATCTGTTAATAGTTAACTTTATTGAACCCTATTCCCTAGATCTTGTTAACCGAGTATTTACTGAAAAAATCAAAGATAAAAACGCCACTAAGAATTTTTTTATTCAGGATTTAATAATCAATAATTTTGACGCAATAACAAAATTCAGTGTATGTACTGATAGTTTTTTTGACATTGTATTTTAATTTCTACATATAAAATATTTTGTATAAAATCTAATTATTTTTTTCTTCACAATTGCCACTGTCAAATTATAAACAAGTCAATATTTTTTATAAGTAAATAAATAGTAAGAAATATAGTAGATGTTATAATCTGATTATGCTGGTATTGCTAGTCGTTAAGAGTAGATGAAAATAGAATCTGAACTAATAGAAAAGTCTTGGTGGAATCGTCCCTTATTTAGCAGTGTAAGTTTGTGGGAAAGAGTTTTAGGTGCACTGACTCGCAAAAATATTCCTGAGTTGGCGTTATCTCTATACGATCAAGAATTTAAAGAACTAGAAAAAATTGAACCGACTTTACGAATGCTTGATAATGGACAATATTCTTCAGAATTTCTGTTTTATGTGAATATCAAACAAAAAATGGGTTCTGATTTGAATGAATACCAACATTTAGCAACTTTTATCGAAATTTGTGACTTGACAACCAGAAATATTAAACATCTCCATATTCTTTCCCGTGTAGAATTAGATTTTGGAGGTAAAACTCAAGTTAGATTATATAAGTTTGTTGAAGAACAATTAAATAGTGATTGTGAACGAAAAGCTATACGTAAGTCAATCCAAAATGAAATTAAAAGACTTATCTTCGATACGAGAAATGAACCGACGAAGGAGGCTCTTATTTCTTATAATCAAGCATTACAATCAATTCTTAAACAGAAACTAGGATTAAAATTATTAAAGTTTTTGAAAAAGCATAAGATTACTAATTATTCAATATATTGCTTTATCTTATCGCTATGATCATATAAATTTTCGTTTTAAACAGTTATTAACATTATTACAACAATGGTATCAACATTATCCAATTTTAATGGAATTAAAAGAAGAATATCCTGCTCATCAATATAATATTTCTCATAATTTTAACCAAAAAATACCTAGCTTTTCTATTTATCTTAAATATAAAGATTTTATGTAAGTAAATATAGTAATTCGGGTATAAATGATTTTTAGTTAATTAATTAAGATAATTCCATTGAATAAAAATAATGGCTATATAAATTAGAATAAATATCATAAATAACTGAATTAATCGATCGCCTTTAGTTACATAAATAGTAAAATTGTCACGACGATAAATAGTATCTGCATGGATTTGATATTGATCGATGTCCGAAATCCAGATTGTGTTACCATGGGGATCGACGATCGCACTGTAGCCTGTATTTGTCGCTCTTGCCATCCATTTATCAGTTTCGATGGCACGCATGATATCCTGAGCGTGATGTTGGGCAGGCATTACTTTACTATAATGAGCATTATTTGAAGCGGTGACAATAAATTCTCCACCTTGTAAGGCTTGTTGACGAAAGATTTCACTGAAAGCAGAATCATAACAAATACTAGCAATAACTTGACCAAAATCAGTGGTTAAAATTTGGTTTTTATCTCCGGGAATCAAGTAAGTATCGAGGGGAGAAAGACGAGAAATAAAGTCGCCTAAAATTTCGTTGAAAGGAATATATTCACCTAAGGGAACTAGTTTTATTTTGTCATAACTACTAATAATTTTACCTTGGTCATTAATCATAAATAAACTATTTTTATAACTAAGACGATCGAGACGTTTAAATGCACCTAAAAAAATTGGTATTTGTTGCTCTTCAATTAAAGAATAAAAACTAGTATTTTCTATCTCTTTATAAAAGAAAGGTAAGGCGGTTTCAGGAGTCAAAACAACATCTACGTTTTGTTTGGCTAAATCTTGATATCCTTTACTATAATTGTCGATCGCAGTTTCTAATCCGGGATCATATAATTTAATCTCATTAGGAATATTTCCTTGAATTAAACCAATTTTAATTTGTTTATTAGTATCATTAATAATTTCAGATTTATATAAGTTAAATCCTATTAGATGAGTGGAAACTAAAATGATGATCGCTAAAACAAAATAGTGAGTAAATTGAGAAAATTTAGACTTATTTAGATTATTTTTATCTTTAATAATTGATTGAAGATTATTATAATTAACATAAGCTTCTGCCAATAAAAAGTTAACTAACAAAATTAATCCTGTAATAGTTGTTGTTCCAGAAAACTTTAACAATTGCAAAATCGATAAGTTATGAGGACTTTGTGTAAAAGAAAGGGAAGTCCACCATAAAGGAGTTAAACTCCATAATTGTTCTAATAAACACCATAGACTGACGGCTAAGATAATTTTAACTACAGGTGAGGTTAAAAAAATTATTTGATGTTTTTTATTATGAATAAAAGTATTATAAAGATAAGCCCAAATTACCACTAAAGTTGCTCCCCAAGCAGTAACAAATAGCCAACAAAATAAAGCGATAAAAAGACTATTCCACCATGGTACACCTATCCAAGTCATCGGATGTATACCTGTAATCCAAAATAAGGCTAAACCGTGATAACTGCATCCCCAAACAAAAGCTGTTAACAAGGCAATAGGCAAAGACTGAGAAACAGCTATCCACAAAGGAATTACCGCTATCCATGCACAAAACCACAAGTTAGCTGGTGCAACAGCTAAGCCCATCAACAAACCACCTATCAAACCCCAAAACAGATAAGGTAATACTTTCCTCGCCGAAGAAAAGAAAAATTTCATTTTATATTTTTAATCACATTATATTTTTACAAACTTTAACCAGCCAAGGGAATTTTGTTCCGATAAACTACCATCAAAATTAATAACGCCGATGACTTTTTAGTGCGATCGCTTTCCTTGTTTAAGCCTTGAAAGTCTTGAAATATAACCGATACATAAAGTATTAACGTAACCCAACAACTCATTAATCACTCTTCATAGATTAGTTCTTCTCCTTCGTCTAGTTGTTTTTCTCCTGTTTAAGTACGATTCACTGATTACTGTTAAGGACAAAAGACAAAGGTTAAAATCTCGACATAGCGATACTTTTAGACGTCATCAATGTCCTAATCAATAATCAACCCGTTCTCCGCTTATCTAGCTTAAAACATGATAAATAGCCCAAATAGCCATCGCTCGTAGATAATGAGTGACACGGAAAGTACCGACAGAAGTTATCGCTTCGGGGGTACGGAATTGTAACCCATTTTCGTATACTTGCTTCACCACGGTTTCGGCAATTTGCATACCTTCATCCTTCATGTCATTGATAATCATAAAAGCAACAATGCCATAATTAATTCCTGTCCATACTTCTAAAGGATGAGTATCATCAGCTTTCATCGGACTACCATCGGGCTTTAAACCATTGGCAATACCGAATTTACCATCATGGAATTTGAGATAACAAGCGTCATAAACTTTAGCTAAGGTGGATTTTACATATTCTTTTTCTACCACGTTTGGCAAACCTAATATTTGAGCGTAAAACTGTCCTGAAAGTTGGTCTGCCATAACCACATCTGTATCAGTTTCACTGTCAAGACGATAGTATTCTCCATTCCACAAGGTGTCGTGATAAATTGCTCTGGATTGATTTAACCATTGACTAAAAGTAGCGATCGCATTTTTGATATCATGGGGATAATCATCTGATTGGAAAGCAGGATCCATCGGTGGATTATCGGCTAAAATATTACCTATTGCGATCGCTGCTTCTAAAGACGCAATCCATAAAGCACCACAATAAGCACTAATCCCTTTCAATTTCCAATCATCAAAAGTTTGGTCTGGCGCACCTGAATTTTCGGGAATACTATCTCCATCCAAGTCAAAAGCTTTGACATAATGAACAGTTTCCACCACACTATCCCAACATTCCCACAAAAAATGCTGATCTCGACTACCTGTAAACAGATAATCTCGATATACTTGCAAGACAAAATCACAACCTAAATCTTTCCATAAATTGCAATCTTGATAACTGGTATAGTTAGTCTTCTCCCAAGGATGTTCATTCGGTGCGCCTAAATCATGGGGAGTTGCACCTTTAGCTTTTCTAATCGCTTTTGCTCGATTATAACCAATAATTCTGGGGGTATCATCACTTTTAGGAATCGCTTTGCTGAAAGCTTCCATAATCGATTTATCGAGGCGTGGCCATAAAAGAATCATACCGAATGAACCGTATAATCGTACATCTAAACTTTCATACCATCGGTAATCTATACATTCGGTGACGGCAAATTGTCCCACGGGATCATTTTCTGTGGCTGCTGTCCATAAACTACAACCTTGTGACAAGAGGTACAACTCGTTAAACAAAGCCATTTTGAACCAATCTGGTAAATCGGGACGTTGGAGTATAGGAGTCTGCCATTGAATAATGCGATCGCGCCACATATCATGATGTTTCAGGGCTGTTCTGACCATCGACCATGCGTTTTTCCCATTTCTACCAAAAAAGTCTGTATAACGGCGATAATATTCGATTCCTTGAGCAAATTCGGTTATAGGAAAATCCCATGCCAAAATAAAGGGTATTTTCTTGGTTTTTCCTGGTTTAACAGTAAATCTAATGGTCATTGCGGAGGCGATTTGTTCGCCGGGTTTGGCAGGAGTTTCATCTTGATGGTCACCCAGAGTACCATTGTTGGCAAAATGATCCCATAATTGGCTACCATCTCCTTGAGGATTCCAACGACCGTGGTAAAATACTTCAAAGGCTGGATTCGTCACACTTGCGATCGACCATTGTCCTTCACTTTCAGAGGGTTGCTCACCCATACGAATGCGATCGAATAAAAAGCCAACACGGAAATTATCGGTAATTAATTGATTAAGATTTCCTGTACTATCTCCTAACCGAGGTTGATATTCATATTCGGGGCTACCATCGTCACGAACTTTCACATCAGGAGATTTAATAGCATTGGTAAACCAACCAACAACATTTTGCCAAGATAACATGATACTGATGGTAATTTCTTTGTCAGTAGGATTGTGAACAGTCCATTGAAAAGTGGCTAAAGGATAACTGGCTTCTTGATAACTACCTGCCCAGATAGGAGAAAATTGTTCACAAATGATATGGGATTTAAAAACACCTTGATAATCAAACCAACTGCGAGGATATAAAGCCGAATAAGTACCTTTGCCTTCGGGATACCAAGCCCAACTAGACAGGCTAACGTCCTCGGGAGGTGTTGTACTCATGGCATAAACTTGAGGTGTTTCTCCTTCTATTTGTTCAAAAACACTAAATTGACAAGCGGGTAGGGTTTTAAAGGTATGGTTTCCACCATCAATATGCCAGAGGTTAAAGTCACCATTAACTCCTCTACCAATGCAACCACCACCAAAACCTCCTAAGGGCATACCATGATTAGGACCATCATCCAAATTACTAGCGTAGCGTGTAGTATAAGGATTAGCCCATTGTTTACCAATTTCACATTGCCAAGCAGAAGAGGGTATCTGGGGTAGTTCGATTTTGAGCATAGTACAGTTAATTGATCATTAATAATTGATAATTGATAATTAATTATAAGAGCTAGGTTAACAATTGAGAATTGAGAGTTGAGAATTGAGAATAAATGCGATCGCTTTGCTTGTGTATTAGAAATAATATTTCTATTCTAACGACCAAAAATATTATCAAAACTATTCCAATATTTAGTCAATCGAAGGACAAAGGACAAAGGTTCAAATTTCAACACAGCAATAGTTTCAAAAATTATCACTGTCCTAATCCACTCGTTTTCTGCTAATTTTTATAAATTAGAGTGAAAAGAAGAGACTAGGGGTAAGAATAAAGTTACAAAATAATAGACTAAAGGAGCAGTAAAAACGTAACTATCAATGCGATCGAGTATACCACCATGACCAGGTATCAGCTCTCCAGAATCTTTAACTCCTGCATCTCTTTTCATCATCGATTCCATCAAGTCTCCCAATAAACTAACCACCCCGATGAGTAAACCTAATAGCAAACCGTTTAAAATCCAATAATCCCAATTAAGCAACCATGCACCGAAGACACCAACCAACATACTGCCACTGAAGCCGAATAATGAACCTTCTACCGTTTTTTTGGGACTAATATGAGATAATTTCGTTTTACCAAAATTCTTACCAATTAAATAAGCACCGATATCCGCTGCCCAAATACAAGCCATAGCGATGAAAGTTATTTTTAAGGCATCGGGAAAGTCATGAAAATTGAGAATATTAGTAGGAAAATAACCATCAAAAGGCAAATTATGAATATTTGGTATCGTTTGAGCATAAGCACCATTTTGATCTAAGCTGACTCTTAGGCGAATCCAATAACTGGGCAAGTAACCAACGTAGAATAAACCTAGTATAGAACTAGACACGTCAGCGATCGTCGCTAATTTAGGTTGAAAAAGGAGATCAAAACAAATTAATGCCCCTGCTAAAGCAAAAGTTGCATCTGTTAGAGAGGGGACATAAGTAGCGGTAATAAGTAATAATTGCGATACAATCAGAGTAGTTTTTACTGCGGGTTCAATACCTTTGGCTTTTACCAAACGAAAATATTCTAATTGTGCTAGAAAAATCAGAACTCCAAAGCACAGTGTAAAATATAGTCCACCTAAAATAATCATAAACATGGCGAGTATGATAGCGACTATTGTGCTGACAGTTCTAGGATAGGGCATTTTAATTTATGTGCTTTTACAATTGGCGGGATATTAGGCAATAAGTTACCATTTTAACTTAAAATTCTATACAGAAAATAAAACCAATCAAAAAAAAAAAACGACGATTGCAAATATGGATAATCACTTTGAGCAAATATCGTTACTAATGCATCAAAGTACCATCGGTAAACATTTACCGAATAATCTTTATGTTCATATTTCAGGATTAAAATATTTAGAACCACTAATTCAAAAATATGAAAAAAAAGCCAGAAAGATTATTCAAAATGATGTCGATTTTAATCTAGTTAAATTTAATTTACAAGAAGAAAAAATCTCCTATCTTTCTTATCCTCATTTTGATGATAATCCTCATCCTATTTTAAGTAAAAGTCTCGTTGTTAATGTTCAAGATTTGACAACAAAGACGATCGATTATACTCAATCAGAAAATCCACCTATTTTACATAGAAAAGAAACTTGTGTTAATCAAGATTATGCTGATTATCAAAAATTTTCTCATCTAACAACTACTGAAGAAAAATTAGGTCTGTTAGATAATCCTCGTTATATTGGTACACAGAAGGAATGGCAGCAATTGTTAAATGATCATTGCTTACATTTTGTTGATCATTTTTTAGCTTGTAATTTGGCTAATAACCCTCAAGAATTTATTGACATTGAACGTCACCGTGCTGCAATTACTAGAAATAGCCTTTCTCGTCCTGTCAGACTAGCTTTAGAAGCAGGTTTATTCACTCCTCAAACAAGTTTTTTTGACTACGGGTGTGGTCACGGTTCAGATCTAAAAATAATGGCAGAAAATGGTTATAAAAGTCGTGGTTGGGATCCTCATTATTCTCCTGAGACTTCTTGGGAAAATGCGGATGTTGTCAATTTAGGTTACATCATTAATGTAATTGAAAATGTCGCCGAAAGAAGAGAGGCTTTAATGAAAGCTTGGTCATTAACTCTTGATATTCTCATTGTTTCTGCCCAAGTCTTGATTGACGATCGTCAAAGGGGTTATCTTGCCTATGGAGATGGGGTTATTACCCAGAGAAATACCTTTCAAAAATATTATGAACAAGAAGAGTTAAAAATATATATTGAACAAGTATTAAAAGAAGAAGCCATTCCCATTGGATTAGGTGTTTTTTTAGTGTTTAGAAATCGGGATAAAGCGAATAATTTTCGTGCCTCTCGTTTTCATTCTAGAATGCGATCGCCACGCATCCTCACACCTGTTAAAAAATTTGCTGATTATCAATCGATTTTAACTCCATTAATGGATTTTTATCGTGAAAGAGGAAGATTACCAATCAAAGGAGAATTACCTGAAGAAGAAGCGATTAGAATCGAATTTAGAAGTTTTAAACAAGCGTTTAAAACTATATTGCAAGTCACCCAAGAAAAAGAATGGGATCAAATAGCTGATCAACGTAGGCAAGACATTTTAATGTATTTAGCCCTCAGTCGTTTCGGGGAAAGACCTAGTGTTAGGCAATTACCGCTTTTATTAAAAAATGATATTAAAAGACTATTTGGTAGTTATCAAGCTGCCTGTTTTCTCGCCGATGAAATGCTAATTTCAGTCGGTAATTTAAATATTATTAGACAAATTTGCCAAGAAATAGATATGGGTAAAACATTTGAAAAAAGTTTTTTAATTCATATCAAAATGTTAAATTATTTGCCCAGTTTATTACGTTTATATGAAGGTTGTGCGAGTAGAACAATTGGTCGAATGGAATCTGCTAATTTGGTCCGTTTTTATTTTACTGAACCAAAAATTAGTTATCTTTGGGTTCCTGATTTTGACAGCAAAAAAAGACCTCAAGTTGCATCGATTATGACTATTAGTTTACAAGATTTAAAAGTAAAATATCGGGATTTTTCTTTAGAAAAGAATGCTCCTGTTATTAAGGATAAACATTTACTTTTATCTGAAGAATATTTAAACAATTAACAATTATTGAAAATATAATTCGGAGTTTCAAATTTAAGATTCGTTATTCTTTTTTTTCCCACGACGAATCAATTCTTGGGGGCTTAAATCTGAGACAAAATCATGAAAAGCATCCATTTCTTCTTTATCAGCTTCTGAGTCAACAGGAATGGAGGCATCGACTAATACTTCTTCCATTACCCAAATTGGGCAACCTACCCGTAGTGCAATTGCGATCGCATCACTGGGACGAGAATCGATATTTTTTTCTTTATCTCCGCACTTCATACACAAAACAGCATAAAAAGTATGATTTTCAATGGAATTAATGACAACTTTATCTAATTTCATTTCCCAGACATTAAAGATATTAACCATCAGATCGTGGGTTAGGGGTCGTGGAGATTCCTGTCGTTCTAATACTCCTATGATCGATCGAGCTTGTTCTTGTGTCACGTATATTGGTAAAGCGCGTCGTTCAGTAGCATCTTTTAAAAGTATTATTGGGCTACGAGAAATGGCATCTAAAGCGATCGCAGCTACTTTCATTTCAATCATCGATTTATCCCTCTAAAAGAAATCAGCAGTTCCACAGTAACAATTATACTCGGCAAAGAAGCAACTTGAGTTAGGGTCAAGAACAAAGAATATTCAATTATTTGATCAGATTATGACTTATCTGACAATGTCTAACAAACAGATCATCAAAATTTGCTCTTAGTATAAAGATTACATCTGTTGTAATTGTTTTTAGAAGAATAGTCGTTCTGTGGAATATAAAACTTCAGGTTGGTCATTATCTGATGA
>JAAHTG010000357.1_pt1 | contig 42387 bp, 41 predicted proteins | sample 6116081 | NCBI WGS metagenome assembly JAAHTG01 (sample SAMN13939989, study PRJNA603662) | sponge metagenome | isolation source: marine sponge | host: Mycale hentscheli | place: New Zealand | collected 2005 | reverse complement strand
ATTTTTTTCAGCTTTAATGACTTTTTCGGGCGAGGGTGAAGGGCATTCTCTAGACATTCTTCCACAAATCTCTGTCTTACTCTCTCTATCGTTCTGGTACTTATATTTAATGCTTCACTGATTTTTTGATCAGTATAACCTCCTTTTGCTTGATTGACATCTGCTTGAAGTAAAATCTGAGCATGATTGATTTTTTGAGCAGAAGCTTTACCTGTTGTGGTTAGTGTTTTCAGAGCTATTCTTTCTTCTGCTGTTAATGAGACAATATATCGTTTGGCTGGCATTGATTATTTATGGGGAGTTAGCTTATTTACTTTTCTTATTATCCGACATAATTGCTTTGACAGACCACTAGTTATAAAACGAGAGAATGGTGAGTTATGAATTTCGGTTTGGTTGGGCTTTATTTTCAAAAAAATGTTATCTGCTTTGCCTTGAGGAGAAATATGTAAGCCATGACAATATAAGTTGGTTGGTTATCTGAGTTTATTTGTAAATTTAATTTTAACTTTATCTCCTGCTTTGGCTTCTAAGCGAGATGCCCGAATTTGATCGTTGTAAGTTAATAAATAAAATGTTTCATTGTCTATAGTTACAGGCCTATAGACATCAGTTAAATCAACTTCTAACAAACCATTTTTGTTCCAATAAACCTTAGTTTTACCATTGGAAGGGTTTGCCCAAGAGATATCCATGGTTTTGCATTTTTGCCATAAGTGAGTAGCGACTATTCCTCCTGTGGTAGCTATGGCAAGGGCTAAAAGTTTACGAAGATCGATTTTTTTCATAGTTTTCGATCCTATTTTTATGATTCAATATACTTCTAAAGACGATCGCAAAATGCTTTTACTCTTAGGATAATTCTCAAAAATGAAATCACCATGAAATTACAGTTAAACTTTCTCACAAAATTGTGAATAACAATTAGGTAGTTGTTGTTGAACAACTAAATATTAAGGGTATGATGATTTGTAACCACCATAGGGTGCAGACCTCTACTCGATACATAGAGAGCTATGATCGAATATTTAAGAGGCTTTTACAGAATATTGAAACATAAAATCAACTAAAGTCTTGTCTTATTTGATAGATTGATAAATGCCTTATAGAACAAAATATTCATGGCTTTTCTTTAAACATTAGAATGAGGTCGCACCCTATCTTAGAAAGAATTAATTAAAATTCATATTCGTGGTAATGCGTTTCATAGCTTCAATAACATTATCACGACTGTTAAAAGCACTTAAACGGAAATAACCTTCTCCTGCTGCACCAAAACCTGAACCAGGAGTTCCAACTATGTTAACGTGGTGAAGCAGTTTGTCAAAGAAATCCCAACTAGATAAACCCTCAGGGGTTTTTACCCACACGTAAGGTGCATTAACTCCACCATAGACTGTTAAACCTGCTTTGGTGAGTTCTTCACGAATGATTTGGGCATTTTCGAGGTAAAAACTGACTAACTCATTAATCTGGGCTTTTCCTGCATCTGAATAAACTGCTTCGGCACCTCTTTGGACAATATAGGAAACACCGTTAAATTTAGTGGATTGACGACGGTTCCATAATTTCCATAATTCCACTTCACTACCATCACTGGCTTTACCTTTTAAGGTTTTAGGGACTACAGTTAAGGCACAACGAGTACCTGTGAATCCTGCATTTTTAGAAAAAGAGCGAAATTCGATCGCACATTCTCTGGCACCTTCAATTTCATAGATAGAATGAGGTAAGCTAGTATCAGTGATAAAAGCTTCATAAGCCGCATCAAAAAGAATAATAGCATCATTCTTTTGAGCATAATTCACCCATGACTCCAAATATTCCTTTGTTGCAGTGGCACCTGTGGGATTATTGGGGAAACAAAGGTAGATTAAATCTACTGATTCTGTGGGCAATTGGGCGGTCAAATCGTTATTGGCACTGATGGGTAAATAAACTAAACCTTCGTATTCGCCCTTGTCATTAGCCTCACCAGTGTGACCTGCCATAACATTTGTATCTACATAAACAGGGTAAACAGGATCGGTAACAGCAATTTTGTTATCTTTGCCAAAAATATCGAGAATATTACCACAATCACACTTAGAACCGTCGGAAATAAAGATTTCATCAGGGGATATAGCACAGCCACGACTTTGGAAATCATTTACGGCTATTTTTTCTCTTAACCAAAGATAACCTTGTTCTGGACCATAGCCTTTAAAACTAGATCTATCAGCCATGTCTGCGATCGCATTTGTCATTGCATCTCTGCAGGCTTGAGGTAAGGGTTCGGTAACGTCACCAATACCTAGTTTAATAATATTGGCATCAGGATTTTCTTGAGCAAAGGCATTAACTCGTCTAGCAATTTCAGGGAATAAATAACCTGCCTTTAGTTTTAAATAATTATCGTTAATTCTCGCCATTATCAATCAATGTAAAGCTTATTTTGTTTAAGTTTATCATTATCCGTAAACAGTAAACCCAACTTTAATTACAGTCAAATTATCGATATTTCTGAGATTTTTATGGATGATAAGGATAAGAAGTTGTGATCCTTATCGAAAAAATAAAAAATTTGGCTTAAAACCTCCTGTTGATTTACAAAAGAAAAATCTTTGGTGAAAGTCCAAGGCGATGGCTGATCGCTAAATATTCTTTGCCTTTGAACTTTTGTTATCTTCGATGAAATTGAATATCTGTTTTTCTATGCTTGTAAATCTTTAATTAATCGATTCAAATGTTCGACATCTGCATGATAGACTTCATTACAAAATTGACAGGTTGCTTCTGCTCCGCCATCTTTGATAATCATATCTTCTAATTCTGAGACTCCTAATAATTTCAATGCTCCTAACATTCGATCGAAAGTACAACTACAATTAAAACGTACCATTTGCACTTCAGGGAAAATATGTAAACCAAAATCTCCCAATAAATCGGTAAAAATATCATGGAGACTTTTACCTGGACGTAATAAAGGAGTAAAGCCTTCTAATTGACTAACACGGGATTCTAAAGTTTCGACTAAAGTTGGATCTTCTGCTGCCTTAGGTAGTACTTGCAATAAAATACCTCCCGAAGCAACTACTCCTTCTTTTCCTACAAATACCCCTACTAATAAAGCCGAAGGAGTCTGTTCAGATGTTGCTAAATAATGAGTAATATCATCACCCACTTCTCCTGAGATTAATTCTACTGTGCTTGAATAAGGATAACCATAGCCGATATCACGAACAACGTATAAAAATCCTTCTTTTCCTACTGCACCACCTACATCTAACTTACCTTTTTTGTTTGGTGGTAATTCGATCGCAGGATTTCCAACATACCCTCTCACACTACCATCTAAACCCGCATCTACCAACAAACCACGTAAAGGACCATTTCCCTTGATTTTGAGGTTAACTCGTGAACCCTGTTTTTTCATACTAGAAACAAGTAACAAACCCGCAGACATAGCCCTTCCTAAGGCAGCCGTTGCCACATAAGAAAGTCTATGTTTTGTACGTGCTTCTTGTACCGCTTTAGTCGTAATAACTCCTACTGCCCTAATACCACCATTGGCGGCGGTTGCTCTAATTAATTGATCTGCCATAATTGCCTTTATATTTCTTAATATAAATTGATTTTATAATCATTGATTTACTATTTTAAAGATCAATTATTTTTATTCTTGGTGATTTATATCTAATTTCTCCTTTTTGTGTTTAAAACCAATCATCTACCAAGACAAAGATGATCATCAAAAGTGTTGCAAACTCTCTAATACTGATAGATAAAAAAGATTACTTTGAGCTCAACAACTTTTATTATTTCCCTTTTGCCTTTTGTTTAATTCCCATCATACGTATAAATATGTGATGAAAATATCTCGATTTTTTTAAGGTAATAATTGAAAAAAAGTATCATCTAAGTCATAACCAAAAATTTGTGCCATAGCTTTGAGACGTGAATTACTTTTGATATTTTGTTGCTTTAACCAGTTATTGAGAACAAAGGTTTTATGCATAATAAAAATATCTAAGGCTTCGCTATTATACTGAATCCCTTCACTTCGATTAAATTGATGAGGTACAAGCATTGCTGTATATCGAGCTAACTCTCCTTCTCGCCAATTAAGACAAAAAGGTAACCAAGGATAATAACTATCTAAGGCAATAAACCACAATCTAATTTCTGGTATTTCTGATAACTCACGAGGATCATTTTCTGGGCGAGGATAATCAATCTTAAAAACAAGCTGTTGTTCTAAAGTTGTTATTTCTCCTCGTTGTTCTAATTCTTGGATAGTTGAAATAACAGGGGATAAATCTAATTGATGAATTTGATCTTGGTTAACTTTAAGAGTAATACCCATCTAACTTTTTCTTGCAAAATACACAGACTCTAGCATACTGGAAAGAAAATTAATTGACAATTATATTGCTCAAAAATAATGACCTTAAAACAAATTATTTCTGGAGGACAAACAGGTGTCGATCGCGGAGCATTATCTGCGGCTTTAGATTATAATTTTCCTTGTGGTAGTTATTGTCCTCAAGGAAGATTGGCTGAAGATGGTATTATTCCGACCAAATATCCTTTAGTAGAGTTATCCGATAATAATTATTTATCCCGGACTCTCAAAAACATTGAACAAAGTGATGGTACTGTCATTATTTATTTTGAATATTTAAAAGGTGGTACTCAACAAACTTTATTTTATTGTCTTGAAAAGAATCAACCTTATAAATTAATTGATGCCACCGAGATTGCGATCGAAAAAAGCTCTGCTTTAATTGTAAAATTTATCAATGATTATAATATTAAAATCCTGAATGTGGCAGGTTGTAGATTAAGTCAGGTTAAGCACTGTGATGACTATAGTTATCGATCAATTGCTAAAGTGATTGAATTAATAAGACTTTTATAAAATTTAGAATTTATAATTAGCTTGGAATGACTAAATTATCAAATGCTGTTATTTTAATTACGGGAGCCAATGGTGGTTTTGGCAGAGAATTTACCCGACAATTATTGCAAGCGGGTAGCCGTTTAATTCTTACCGATATTGATGAACAAGAATTATCTGCTCAAGCAATGACTATCAAACAGAAAATAATCACTGGAGAAATTATCGCTTGTTTTGGGGAAGATTTATCTAATATTCAAGGATGCAATAATCTTGATCAGAAAGTTAAAGCTCTTAATATTGACGTTGATATTTTAATTAATAATGCCGGTATTGGTTTGTATGGGCGTATGGATGAAGTACCAACAGATGAATGGGAAAAATTGATGCAAGTTAATCTCTTGTCACCAATGCGATTAACGACATTATTGATCAAAGATATGATCCATCGTCAACAAGGTCATATAGTAAATATATCATCCCTAGCAGGTTGGGTTTCCACAGCGGGAATGGCTCATTATGACACGAGTAAATTTGGATTAAGAGGTTTCAGTGAAGCTCTTTATCAGGAGGCAAAGCCTTATCATGTAAAAGTTACTGCTGTATATCCATTCTTTAGTCGTACTCCTATTATAAAATCAAAGGGTTATGGTACATTAGCTCAGAATTACGATGGTTTTCCCGAAAATTTAGCAACGAATCCTGATGATGTAATTCGATCGATCATTAAAGGAATTATTAAAAATAAACTATCTATTTTTCCTGATAAACAAGCATTAATTCTTCATTTATTAAAAAGATATTGTCCTGATTTATTAAACTTAATTATGTGATTTAATAGACCTATCGAAAATAGAAATAAATTCTATATTATATATATATCAACTTTTTTTAGACGACATACTATAGATTTTAATCTCTATTTTTTTCTCTGAAATTACATTAGCAAGAATATAGCAGAGAACGAGTTAATTAGGACATTGATAATTTCTAAAAGTATTGCTATGCTATGTCCAGATTTTAACCTTTGTCCTTTGCCATATGACGAACAGCGGACATTTAAGCTTTTGACGATCGCTTGCATAAATTAGGTTTAAACTTTTACTACAATTAGGTTTTCAATTTTTGGAGATGTCTATATATAGAAATTAAAATAGCTTCAATAATCAATTCACATTAGACATCTTATTTATGATTGCCTTGTTTCAAAACGACTTAGACAGGTAATCAAGTTTTTTTCTTTCCAGTAAAAGTCCTACTTCGTCAAAATTAATTGGTGTATAACCCTTGTCCTGAAGTTTTTGACAAAATTCGAGCCATTGTTGATGATTCCAAGCTCCTTTATTTTTTTTAATGAAGTTTATGGGAATTACGGTCTTTTTAAGTCTATTAAGATTTGTATCTGCCTTGACAATTTTCACTGAATTTTTATTTTTATTAAAGTTTTACTAAACAAAAAAATAACAAAAAAAAAAGCTAAATGCAAAATTAATGTAATGAAATATTAACAATCAATCAACTTTCTATATAGAGGAGAATATATTTGAGAAGTTTGATAGTTCAAGAAAAAATAAAATTGTAAATTCAGATAAAATACAAGATGAATCTTAAATTATACAAATGTTATTTATTTTCACTTTGGTTGATTATTTTTAACAATTTTAAAAGACATCTTGGCTGTTAAAAAAATCTTAAATATGACAATCACAATAATTAAAGATGAATCAAAAATATACTTATATTTTATTCTATAAACCTTATAATGTTCTATGCCAATTTACTGATGAAAGTCCCCATGCTTCTAACAGAAAAACATTAAAAGATTATATTAACATTGCCAATGTCTATTCAGTGGGTAGATTAGACTTAGATAGCGAAGGATTACTTTTATTGACTGATAATCCTCGAGTGAAACATCGTCTTTGTGAACCTAGTTTTGCTCATCCTCGTACTTATTGGTCTCAAGTTGAAAATATACCTACCATTGAAGCCCTGAAAAAATTAGAACAAGGGATTGTGATTAAGAGAAAAAAAACCAAAAAAGCGATCGCAACATTGCTCAAAATAGAACCAAATATTCCACCTCGCAATCCTCCCATACGTCACCGACTAAAAATTCCCACTGCATGGATAGAATTAACCTTAACCGAAGGACGTAACCGTCAAGTCAAAAGAATGACAGCAGCAGTAGGCAATCCCACCTTAAGATTAATTAGAGTCAAAATCGGGATAAATAATAAATTAGAGCTAACTCTCAAGGGATTATCTTCAGGAGAATGGCGACATTTAACGACTCATGAACAGAAAATAATTGAACAATTAGCCTAACAAATCAATATTTGTTTGGATCACTTCGTGGGCAAGACAAGGTTTTAAACCCCATTTTTTCCTTCAACTCCAAACAACTAATATTCATTATTCATTATTAATTACTATTGAGCCAAGTTCTTAAACGTAATAAATTCAGAGTTTGAGCTAAATTAAGAGGAAACAAAGAAACCCCTTCTAAACGAGATTGAATCCAACCATCACCCCATGACCATTCTTGATAACCATCCACACCACCACTCAAAATTAAACGGAAACAGTTATTATTAATAATCTCCACCTTATTTGGTATCTCAACAAAACCCAAATAACAAGAAAATGTATCTCCTGATTTTAGTTCTTGCTCAAAATTTTCCTTAAATTGTACAGGAAAAAACCATTGTTTTAATTGTTCGGGATTTAATAAACTACTATGAATTTTCGATTCTGTTGCCTTAATTTCGATGCGCAACTCACTTTTTTGAAATTTACCTAACATAAATCTTCTTAATCCTTCACTAGCAAAAATGATCTAGTCTCATTGTACAAATCAAATTACTAGATATGGGAAAAAATATTCTCTATCACATATTGCCGAAATTGCCACGATCATTCAAAATTTGATAATCTAACCTAATAACTTAATAGTAGAAAGAAAAACAGTGGAAATTATAATTGGACGCGAGAAAAAATCCCGTAGAGCTTATGGTATAGATGAAATAGCATTAGTCCCCGGAATGCGTACTTTAGATCCCAGCTTAGCTGATGCTAGTACTACCATTGGTGGAATCCAGAGAAAAATTCCCATTATTGCTAGTGCTATGGATGGGGTTGTGGATACAAAGATGGCAGTATTACTCTCCGAATTAGGTTCGATGGGAGTAATTAACCTAGAAGGAATTCAAACTCGTTACGAAAATCCAGAACCCATTCTAGATCGTATTGCATCAGTTGGTAAATCTGAGTTTGTTGGTTTAATGCAAGAACTATACAGCGAACCAGTAAAAGCAGAATTAATAACTCACAGAATTACCGAAGTAAAAAAACAAGGAGGAATTGCGGCGGTTAGTTTAACTCCTGCTGGTGCTGCTAAATTTGGTTCTGTTGTCGCAGAAGCTGGAGCAGATATCGTCTTTATTCAAGCCACTGTTGTTTCCACTAATCATTTATCCCCTGAATCAATTTCACCTTTAGATTTAGCTGATTTTTGTGAAAAAATGCCTATGCCAGTAATTCTTGGTAATTGCGTTACTTATGAAGTTACCTTAAATTTGATGAAAGCTGGAGCAGCGGGTGTTTTGGTCGGCATAGGGCCTGGTGCTGCTTGTACTTCTCGAGGTGTATTAGGTGTTGGTGTACCTCAGGCGACAGCTGTTGCTGATTGTGTTGCCGCTCGTGATGATTTTGAAAAAGAAACAGGTAAGTATATTCCTGTGATTGCAGATGGTGGCATTATTACTGGTGGTGATATTTGCAAATGTATCGCTTGTGGTGCAGATGCAGTGATGATTGGTTCTCCTATTGCTCGTGCAGCCGAAGCTCCTGGACGTGGTTTCCATTGGGGTATGGCCACTCCTAGCCCTGTTTTACCTCGTGGTACTCGTATTAATGTAGGTACAACAGGAACTATTAAGGAAATTTTAACTGGACCTGCTAGATTGGATGATGGTACTCATAATCTTTTGGGTGCATTACAAACTAGTATGGGCACTTTGGGTGCAAAAAATCTCAAACAAATGCAAGAGGTTGAAGTTGTGATTGCACCTTCATTGTTAACAGAAGGAAAAGTATATCAAAAAGCTCAACAGTTGGGTATGGGTAAATAATAGCTCACTCAGTTTAATATCAAAGGTGAAGATAGGTTTTAGGTTTTAAGTTTTAGGTTTTGGGAATTAGATTTTAGATTAATTTTTGATACTTTGATATTATTGAGTAACTGATTATCGGAGATTTTTTAAGCATTGATGTTCAAGACACATCTATTGTTATTTCTAATATATATAATCCCCCACCTATTGATATTTTTGGAGAACTTATAGACATTCCCGGAGATTTAGGATTTCTTCCTACGGACTTTTTTCAAATATCAGATCTCAATTCTTCGGTAGTGGGTGAAGTCCTCACAGGGATTAATGTTAGCAGTAGTATTGATGGCGACCTCAGTGTTATTGATCCTAATATTGCTAATCTAGGATTTGCATTTGACAGTGATACCTTTAGATTTAGCCCTCTAGAGAATTTTTTGGTAGGGATGGCAGAAGGGGAAACTTGGACAATTGATTTAGATTTTACCACATCGACTCAAATAGCTCCTGTTTTACCAGATTTAGAGACTGATACCTGTAGTATCATCACTTCCGATTCTTGTTTTACTTTTACCGACGTACCAAGCGATTTATGGTTTGATCCTCCCACTGCTATCGGTTTTGAATATCAAATGACTTCTGGTGATTTATTTACTCAAATTTCAGAATTTCCCACTGGTATTGATGGAGATGGCACATTTGAAGTATATACCAGAGATGGTTTATTTGGCTCATTTACGGTAGGACAAACTGTTACTTTTAACGGCAATGGAGTCGATTACTTTAGAATTGAAGGAATTGATCCTGCTGTTGATCCTGAACTTGCGGATGCTTTTCCTGTTCGGTTAGCCTTTAATTCTACAACTGCTAGTTTTGAAATGGCAGCCATCGAAAGTGTTCCCGAACCTTTAACCATACTAGGTTCTTTAACTGCATTTGGTTTGGGAATTTTATTGAAGAAAAAAAGAACCAGCTAATAACTTAGAATTCAGAATTCAGAATTCAAATAAAACTAGGAACTCAAAACTCAATAAAATTTACTACGTTTGTTGTTCGCTATTTTTCTTGGGCTTTTTTAAACAGTATTTCCAATATATTTATTCCTTCGTCATCAACTATATGAAGAAAATTAACGATGATGATATCAAAGTTTACACTCAAATAAAACAGGGTACAAAATGGCTAGAAAAATATGCCAATACTGTACCCATTTTTGCTTGTATTCTCGGTTTTACCGAAACTGCTTTAATTAAAGGGATTTCTACCGCGGGAGCAACTCCTGAATCTCGTTGTTTCACTGCGGTTGCAGATGCTGAATTTTTAGTTAATGGTGTTCAAAGTGATCCTACTTTCCCTTTACCACCTTTAAATGTTGGGGTTTCTCCTGTTTTTATTACCCGTGCAGTGGTGGAAAGGTTTAATTTACCTACTTATGTTTTTAATGCTGGTTTAATGCGATCGCCTTCTGTTGCTAATATAGACTTAGGGGGAAACTTCGCTAAATGCATTTCCACGGGGGAAGCTTTATCTTTACAGACAGTAAAACATCTATACCAACAAGGATTAGCCTGGGGTGAACAATTAGCTTCACAGGCTCAATCTAGTTATATTATCCTCAGTGAATGTGTTGTCGCTGGAACAACTACGGCTTTAGCCGTCTTAACAGCTTTAGGTATTCAGGCTCAAGACAAAGTCAATAGTAGCCATCCTATTTGCAACCATCAACAAAAATGGTCGGTTGTCGATCGAGGATTACAAAAAGCTAGTCTAACCTCTGGTATCTCAAGATTGGATGCAGATCCTTTATCAATTATCGCCGCAGTGGGTGATCCTATGCAAATAGTGGTTGCAGGAATGGCTATTTCTGCCAGTGAAAAAGTAGGAGTTATGTTAGCGGGGGGGACACAAATGTTAGCTGTATTTGCTTTAATTAAAGCTCTTCAAAAAAAATATGCTTTATCTATTCCTTTGGAAAACATTATCGTTGGCACTACTCGTTGGGTGGCAGAAGACCAAACAGGAGATACAATTACTTTAGCTAATCTAATTGGTAATATTTCTCTTTGCAGTACTCAATTAAATTTTAGTCGATCGCAATATCTAAACTTACAAAAATATGAACAAGGATTCGTTAAAGAAGGGGTTGGGGCAGGAGGAGCTGCGATCGCAGCTCATCTGTTAGGTGTTAAAAATTCAGAATTATTGACATTGATAGAACTCATTGTTTCCCGTTTCCATCTTGTTACGAATCCCTAGTAACTGTTCTTCCAAGGAAGCAATGCGGTAATAAGCGGCGGTTAATTGTGCTGTTAAACGATTAACTTGCTCATCACAAGAAATGATCTCAGAATTTTGATTTTGGTCACAAACAGAAGCACTAACCAACTCATCATCTACTAAAATGTCTTTATGTCTTTGATTAAGTAGATAGAGATTGTCTCCTGAATCATTATTTTCTTTTGATCTTCTGTTATAGGAATAACTATTATTGCGATGAGAAGATTTTGATAACTTTATGATCGAAGCAGGTTCTAAGGGAATTTTAAGATTGACAATATCTTGGCAACCAACATATTCTCCTAGTTGCTTCACGACAACGTAAAGTTGACTAACTTGTTCGTGAAGTCTAGTAATTTCTTTTTGAGGGTCATTCATATGGGTAAGATTTCGTGATTATAAATCGAAGATATTTTTCGCATTATATCTATTCTCACTATGCTAAATTCTATTTTCGAATAATGGGGAGTATTCCTGATTGTTTTAATGTTTACTTTCTATAATATACAAGTCGCATTATTACAAATTTTTAATAAAATTTAACATTAATGATTTTAAAATTATTCTCATTTTTTAAAAAAAGACTAAAAGCCTTGGCAGACAAACATTTCATCTTGAAATAGTTCAAATGTGTTAGGTGCTGGCAAATATTATTCAATATAAATTTTTGTTATTTTGAGTCAAGTAAATCTTAAATCTTAATATTTTTTTTATGATTAACCGTCGTCGATTTTTAGTCAGTAGTAGTACTCTTCTTGTATCTTATTTACTTTCAGGCTGTGATAGTGAATCCTCAGATTTGCAAATAGCTTTGTTACAGGGTTCGTTACCTTTACAATTAATTAGTGGTTTATCCCAACAATCAAATCAATTAGGTCGTATAAAATTAAAGACGAAATCAAATCTGAAAGAACTTTATGATTTATTGTTAACTCAACAAGGGAAAACTGCTTTAATTAAAGAAAATAAATTATCTTTTCGTTTACCTAAATTTTCTAAAAAATCTTCAACGAAAAATAACGATTTAGTTACTTTAGGTAATTATTGGTTAACCTCTGCTGTCAAAGAACAATTAATTGAACCTTTAGAGATAAAAAGCTTAAATAATTGGCAAAAAATATCTCCATCTTTTCAAAAATTGGTGACCACAAATAATCAAAATAATAGCAGTGAAATAGAACAAATTTGGGGTGCACCTTATCGTTGGGGGTTTACAATGATAGCTTACCGCAATGATAAATTTAAGTCTTTGGGATGGCAACCTCGTGACTGGAATGATTTATGGAATGAGGATATTAAAGATCGTTTTTCTTTGCTCAATCAACCTAGAGAAGTGATTGGTTTAATCTTAAAAAAATTGGGTTATTCCTACAATTATGAGGATATAGAGAGCATCGATGGTTTGTTAAACCAGTTACAAACTTTACATCAACAAGTTAAATTCTATGATTCTCAAAACTATTTACAACCTCTAATTTTGGGAGATACATGGTTAGCAGTAGGATGGTCAACGGATATTTTACCCATCGTCGAACGTTATAATAACATAAGTGCGATCGTCCCCATTTCTGGAACAGCTTTATGGGCAGATATGTGGGTGAAGCCAAAAGCAAAAATTGAAAATACCGACCTTGATCAAAAAATTTATCAATGGATTGATTTTTGTTGGCAAACCAAATCGACAAAGCAAATCAATCTTTTCACCAAAGGAATGTCACCCATAGAAGTGTCAAATAATATCAAGGATCAACATTTACCCATAACATTGGATATTTTAAATAAAAGTGAGTTTATTGAACATTTATCTCCAAGTTCTTCACCACAGTATCAAAAAATGTGGGAACAATTAATAATGAATAATGAATAATTAAAGATATAACATTTAGGATATTTCCATCAAAAAAAGCACCCCAATTATGCCTCCTAAATCCCCAAGTTTGACGGACTTATCTTTAAAAACTAGTATTTTCATTTTGAGAAATCCCCTTAATACTTTGAGAGTTATAAGTTTCCTAATCTACTCATTAGTTACTTGCTATAGAAGCCTTTGACGTCATTCTCAATTCTCAATTCCAACTACAAATCCTCAAATTTATAACCTACGCCAACAACAGTCTTTACAAAAGAAGGTTGAGCGGGATTAGGTTCAATCTTTTTCCTTAAGCGACGGATATGAGTATCAACAACCCTTTCATCGCCAAAAAAATCAGCACCCCAAAGTTTATCAATTAATTGAGTGCGACTCCAAACTTTACCCGGATAACTAATAAATGCTGATAGCAAATTAAATTCTAAAGCAGTTAAGTCTAATTCTTCGGTTTTCTGCTCATCAAGTTTCCGAGTTGCAGTATGCTCATCTAAATTAACAGTGAAATGTTCTGTTTCATAGATTTGAGCTGTTTTTTCATGACGCAAACTACGGCGTAACAATGCCCTTACTCTGGCGACTAACTCTCTAGGGCTAAATGGTTTGACCAAATAATCATCGGCACCTGTAGATAAACCAATTACTCGATCGATTTCTTCCCCTTTAGCCGTTAACATCATTATATAAGGATCTTTTGCCATTCCTTCATTTCGCAATCTACTGCAAACTTCCAAGCCATCAAGCCCTGGTAACATCAAATCTAGAATGATTAAATCAGGTTGGATGGTTTTCGCTGTACTTAAAGCAGATAAGCCATCGTGAACGATATGACATTGAAATCCTTCTCTACTCAAACAATTATTGATTAACTGAGCAATTTCTCTCTCATCTTCAACAATCAAAATTTCCATATTGGCATTATGGCAATATCCTTAGTCTCGATTCCAAATAGTTTGGAGGTTATCGGTTTAGGATTTTTTGCATTACTAGATAAATATCATAATAATTGATAATACATTAATCCTTACAACCAAAATATTTATAACCCAAAAATGTGGAACTATTAACTAAAATTACCTAATACTTTAACTTCAGGATGAAGTAATATCGACCAATGTTGTTCGACTTTTTCTTGCACATACTCAATTAAGTTAAAAACATCTTGAGCTTTAGCATTTCCTGAATTAATAATAAAGTTAGCATGACGATGAGCAACTTGAGCACCACCAATTTGATAGCCTTTTAAACCAAGCTGTTCAATTAACCATCCTGCGGCTTGAGGTTTAGGATTACGAAAAACACTACCACAACTTGGTTTGTCATAAGGTTGAGTTTGTTTACGTCTACGGAAATTTTGAGTGGTTAAATTAACCATCTTTTCTTTGCTTTGTCCTGGTTGTAGAGCCAAAGACGCTTTTAAGACTAATGCTTTTTCTTTTTGTAGGTTAGAGGCACGATAAGCATATTGTAAATCATCACGAGATAATGTTCTAATAGTACCATCGCTATCAGCGACCACTGCATTAACTAATACATCAGATATTGAACCCTCATGAGCACCTGCATTCATTACCACAGCACCACCTAAAGTTCCAGGTATCCCCACTGCCCAATCTAAGCCTTGCCAACCTCTTTTAGCTGCTTTCCATGCCAATGTTGGTAAGGGGTAACCAGCACCAACGGTAATAGTATGATCTTCTTCGTCAAGATCATATTCTTTGAAATGACAAGTATTTAAAACTAAGCCTTCAATTCCTTGATCACTAACTAGTAAATTTGAACCTCTTCCTAAACAAGTAAAAGGTACATCTTGTTGTTGAATCCATTCAAATAATGCTTGAATATCTTCCCATGATTTCGGTTCAGCATATAATTGGGCATTACCTCCAACTCTGTAAGAGGTATGTTTAGATAAAGATTCTCCTTGATGAATGACACATTGAGTACCTTTAAGTTTTATCGGTGGCTGAGAAGCACCTAATATTTTATTTGTATTCATTTTTAATAACTCCTTCACAAATTTAGTCATTATATAGGTAGAGACGAAAATAATTTAATTTTGTCTCACATTAACGTAATTTTTTTTAAATGTACTAGCAGGGCAAATTTATCTGTTATATGGATAAATTATGATCAATAATTCATCAGAAAATTATGCTTACAATTCAATTCTAATTTTTTTTTAAGAAATTAGGGTCTAATTCTCAAGAATTAAGCGGCTTGTGCTAGCACTTGTACTGACTTTTTTTCATTAAAACTCAACAATTGAGGAATAGTCTGATTGAGATTACCCGCACCCAAGAACATCGTTAAATCTTCTGGGGTTAGAAAATCAGCGAGAAATTTTGGTAGTATTGACAAATCTGGTTGATAGTAAACTTGATCATGGTATTTTTTGATCGCCTCGACAACTGTTTCACTATTAATTTGGGTAGAATTTACTTCTCCTGCACTATAAATGCTGGTGACAATAACAACATCTGCTTGTTTGAAACATTGAGCAAATTCTTCGAGGAAAGTTGCGGCACGACTATAGCGATGGGGTTGAAAAATTGCGACGAGTCTTTTGGCGTTGTATTGAGGTAGTCTTGATTTACCTGCTTGTAAAGTACAACTGATTTCGCTGGGATGATGAGCATAATCATCAATTAAGGTCGCACCTTGATAGTTGCCTTTATATTCAAAACGTCTTTTTGCACCTTCAAAACTAGCTAAGGATTCAGCAATGATATTAAATTCTACACCCAATTTGCGACCAACTGCGATCGCCGCTAAGGCGTTACTAAGATTATGATCACCTGAAAGTTCTAAACAAAGATGACCAATGTTAATACCGTCTTCTAAAATATCGGCTTCTATTCCATAAGCACCATGAACAATATTCGTGGCAATATAGTTAGCACAGGAGTTAGAATTTAAACTGTAGGTAATATCAGCTTTAATTGTATCATTGACGATGGGACAGTCAGCACAAGCGATGACGATTTCTGATTGACTAGCAAAATGTTGGAAAATACCCACCAATTGATCTAAAGATTCATAATGATCTGGATGATCCAATTCAATGTTAGTAATAATACCGAAACGAGGATAATGCTTAACTAAAGAACCATCAGATTCATCTGCTTCAGCGACTAGATAAGGACTTTCACCTAAGCGAGCATTTCCTTCCCAAGCGTTAACTTCACCACCAATAATGACTGTAGGGTCTAATCCCGACTTTAATAATAAATAGGAGATTAAACTACTTGTGGTTGTTTTTCCATGAGTACCAGCAACTGCGATGCTTTGATAATCTTTGATTAATGCCGCTAATAAATCAGAACGATGGTAGATAGGATAACCTTCAACAATTGCGGCTTTATACTCTAAATTTTGTTGATTGATTGCCGTTGAGCAAACAATTTGAGGAGCAGAATCTTCCTCAATCATATTTTGTTGAGGACTAATTTGAGCAATATTTTCTGCTGTTTGACTGGTAAAAATATTTGCTCCTACCGCTTCTAAACGTTCAGTAATATGACTAGAACGAATATCTGAACCTGATACAGGCAATCGTCTTTTAGCTAAAATATAAGCTAAGGCTGACATTCCAATACCACCAATACCAATAAAGTGAAATGGTTTTCCGTTCAAATTTATGTTGGACATTTTTTTCTCCTTTCACACCAATAAAATATTAATAGTCACTATTTACAAATAGTCGCTATAAATTTGCTTCAATGATATACTGTTTGTGGTAAATACTACCACCAATTTATAAATATTTGTTTGTTCTGTATCTTTTAACAGTTTTTATGACAATTAATCATGAGCAATCATTCATGATTTATGACTAATTGTTTTTAGAAACAAATGTAACACGAATAATTCAAAATAGTATAGCGTTAAACCAAATTAATGGTTAACAATTAATAATTAGTTGTGTTCCTGTTTTAGGACAACCATATTAAACTATATTGGGATCAATAAGTTATTTTTTTCGATATTTAGTGATTTAAAATTTCATGGTCGATACAACTGTTTTAGAAACAGACTTAAATCAATTTAATAAAAGATTAAATACATTTCCTTTTGAGCCTCGTTTATACATAAATAGAGGAATGTTGTATTTTAAATTGGGTAGGTTAATAGATTCTCTTAAGGATTTTAATAAAGCCGAAGAGTTAAATCCTCAGTTGACTCCTTATCTATGGCAAAGGGGTTTAACTTATTATTATCTTGATAAATATGCTAAGGCTGCTAGACAATTTGAGTTGAATTTGAGTATTCATTCTCAAGATATTGAAAATACCTTATGGTTTTTTCTCTGTATTGCTCAATTAGAAGATATTAATTCGGCAACGGATTGTTTATTGACTGTCAAAAATGATATTCGACCTTATATGTATCATATATATCAAGTTTTTGCAGGTCGCTACAATGTGGATGTTTTAAATAATTTAAATGGAGATTGCGATCGACATCATCTTTTTTATGCTAATTTTTATGCAGGTTTATATTATGAAGCACAAAAAGAAAAGGAAAAATCTCTTTCTTCCATCAGTAAGGCTGTTAGTTATGAAATCGATGATTATATGTGGTACGTAGCTTGTACTCATCAATCTTTGAGAAATTTTTAATTAAAAAGTAAAAATATAAATTGGTATTATTTTTTTTGACTTGATTCAAGTATAAAGGTCTTGATCGCAACTTTTAACAAAAATCATCGTCTTAATTGTAATTAACTATTTAATTCAAAATACATGTTCACAAAATCTTTTTCTTCATCGATTATTAATATTACGGTTATTTCTATGACATTCTTGTTGATGACAACAGAAGGTTTTGCTCAATCGAATAAATCTTCATTCAATAAACAACAATGTATCCAAAATTTAGCTAAACAAGGTCTAAAAACGACACAAGCTTCTGTTTGGTGTAATTATGAGGAAAAATGTTTAGTTGAATCTCAAAATGAAGGCTTATCTAAAGAATCAGCACAAACAGTTTGTAAATGTACGATATCTGAATTTAGAAATAAATATACTACCGAAAAATTTAAACAATTAACTCAACAAGTTAACAACAATAGAAAAGTTGCCAGAGAATTAAGAGAAGTTGGAGAAATGTGTTTTGAAAAGATTTTATTTGAATGATAGTAAAATCCATTCGTGTCAACTTAAGGTGTGAAGCTATTACTGTACAGCACCTTGCAATGAATTGACAAGGCTAAGAGGTGGCGTTCATTAAAATCAACTAAGGTGATTTCTGGAAATTAAAATACCAATTCTTAAAGACAAGTCCCCCAAATTGGGGGATTTAGGGGGCATAACTCTGGTACTTTTTTTCATAGAAATATCCTAAATACTTTCAAGTTCAGTTTAATTCATTAAACGATATTTATTAGCCTTGAATTTCAATTCAAGGTTAATTCTGAAACTCAATTAAAAGGACTGTTTCGGCTTAAGTTGACACCAGTGAGCAGTGCTAAGTCCCTACAGAGGCTTGAAATTTAGATTTTAATTTTTCTTATTTCCTTCTTGAAAGAAGAGGCTTGTATCCCAATTTTTTCGATAAAAGCGGGAATTGCTTTATTCTCATAAGCAAAAACAATACTGATCACAATAACTAAATAAGATCAGTTCCCAAAATTAAACTCACTACAGGACATGTTTGTGCGATCGCTTTTTTCTTTGCTTAAGTAATTACACGCAAATAAAAACACGTAGATCAGACAAATATTCAGGCAAGTAATAAAGATTCAGTAAAGTCACACTCAAAGTTTCCTTGTATCTATAGAATGGTTATTAAGGATATTTTTTTAAAAAGTGAAAGCTTTGATTTATAAGGTATTGGTGAGTTTGGCACCTGCACGAATAGTTGTGTTGATTTTTATAAGAATAATAAATGGGAGTTTAAAACGATGGTAGATATTTTTACTGAGAATATATTTGGTACGGAGAATCCGGTTAGGGCTTATTCCATTGGTGGTCTAAGTGGAATCACTAATGGTGATGGTTCTAGTGATACAGAACGTAAAGGGAAAGGGAAAGGGAAAGGTAAAGGTAAAAACTCCACAACAGGCACAACAAATACCACAGGTCATAGAAGTACTCTTTACGCCATAGACATTAATCCTGATAGTCCTACTTATGGCAAAACATACCCTATTTACAACAAAAATGGTAGTGGTTTTGAATCTATCTTCATTGAAATTGATGATCCTAATTCCAGAGGAAAAAAAACGAAGAAAAAAAAATTAGATAACTTTGATGTAGAAGCCTTAGAACTTGAACCAGTAGAAACAACAGAAGGCGTGAAAGTCTTTTATGCTCTCATCAAATCTACCGGTACAATAGCTAATGGTGAGGGTTTAATTAAAATATATGTAGAAACTCAAGACACAGGAACACTTCCAAATCAAGAAATTACAGAGATTAAACATATTGGTGGTAATGTCGTAGACTATGTTAATAACTTAGCTGGTTTTGCGATCGGATTTGAGAATAATTTATATTTAGCAACTAGCGATAACAACGACACATTAATTTATCGCATAGATATAGAAACAGGAAATGTCATAGATGAGGACGGTAATAATGCTAATGGAGTTCAACCCTACAGTACTCTAAAAGGAACAACATTAGGTTCATTTGCTTATAACGCCGCTTATCTTTCTAACGAAAATGAAGAAAATCAATTACAATCTAACAGTCAACCTATATTTTATGGTTTAGAAGAAAAAGGTGACAAAACCCTTCTACACTACATTTATACAGATGGTACATCCAAATCTGTAGCTGTTATAGGAAACTTAGAACAACCAGCTCAATTAGAAGGCTTAGACGCGTATTATTTTGGTAATCAAGAGGAAGGAAATGTAATCTTATATGCGTTAGATAATTCAACTGGAAAGATTTATTACATTGATCCCAATAGTATTGATCCCCACGAAGATACAGAAATTATAGCTACATATAGTGTCACAACATTAGACAATCAAGCCCAAACAGGAGATGCTTTTGAGTCTTTAGTCATCGGACAAAGTAACTTCATGCCAGAATTTCCTGCACCAGCCCCCGAAGAAGTTACAGAAGACACACCTAATGATGGCGAACAAGGAGATCCTAATCCAACTACATTTGGGGATATTTTTACTACTGGACAATTTGCAGTCTCCGATATAGACAGTTCTGAGGCAACCTTAAAAATCGGTTCAGCAACATTTAACATTGACTTTAGTAACAGTAGTTTTACTAGTGCCGCAACTCAAGACACATCAGGTAATTACATTATCGATGGTTTATATGGAATTTTATATGTAACTGATATAACATTTGATGGACAAGAAGCAACAGTTCAATGGATATATGTCTTAAATAATAATGAACCAACTGTTCAAACTTTAATTGAAGGTCAAAACTTATTAGAAAATATAGCGATTGAATTTATTGATGATAGTAGTGCCTCGGTAACGAATAATCTTATCGTTCAAATAAATGGTACAGACAGTATTATAACCTTAGATAAAGGAGTCCAAAGCGACGATGCTTATTTAAGTACAACAATCATCGATAGTGGCGTAACTTCTACTGGTTCTTATATTATCGATTCAGACAATGAAGGAAATGATGCTGGCAGATATAGTGCTGGAGATCAGATTCTTTATACCTATACCGTAACGAATACTGGTGATGTCTCATTATTTGATGTTACTTTAACCGATGACAAAATTGGTGTTCTAGGATTATCAGGACTTACAGATATAGATGAAGATGGACAAACCGATGACTTGGCAGTAAGTGCAACTGCCACAGTTATAGGTACTTATACGATCACCCAAGACGATTTAGATTTAGGTTTTATTACCAATATTGCAGATGTTTCTGGCAGTGATTTAGGAGGTCAAACAGGAGGTTTAGGCGAATTTTTTACAGCTACAGATACTGTTACAGTTAATTTAATCCAAAACACAGGATTTACCGTCAATAAAGTAGCAAATTTAACAGGGGATGCTAATAGTGATGGAAGTATAAATGTTGGGGATACCATAACTTATACTGCCACGATCGTCAATACAGGTAATGTTACTTTGACTAATCTTACTTTTGAAGATATTAACGATAGTGGTACTCCCGGAAATATGGCAGATGATATCACTATATCTGGATTAACGGGTATAACTGGTTTGATTGATGCTGATACTGATATGCAAACTGATGATTTGGCGGTTGGTGCTACGGCTACGGCTACTTATACTTATATAATTCAAGCTGGTCAAGAAGGAGATACTATTACTAATGTTGCTACAGTAGATAGTGATCAAACAGGCGAACAAACAGATGATGCCACTGTTACTGTTGTGACAACAGCAACACCTAGTATCGATCTGGAAAAATTAGTATCTATCAATGGTGGTCCTAATTTTGATGCGGATGATTTTGCAACAGATACTTCATATCCTGTTGCTCAGCGTGGAGATACTGCAACTTATACCATCACAGTTGAGAATGATGGTGGAACACCCATTGATATAACAAATGCTACTACCAGTAGTGGTTATACCGTTATGGATGATAATAAATCACCTAGTGATACCAGCGATGATTTTTATCCTGATTCAGTAACTGATGTTAGTGGATTTAATATAGGGGACACTAATGATGATGATATTCTTGATCCTGGTGAGACATGGACATTCCGTTTTGAAGAAATAATTAATGCTCCTTTTAGTGGATTGAATGATTATGTAATAATAGCAACTGCTACAAGTGCTACTGCTAAAGCTTTTAATGGACAAAATACACAACTGGGACGATTAGGTACAAATGCTCCAGATTGGAGTGGTGATGTAGCATTAACTAGTCCCAATGCTCAATTTGACTCTAGTAATTTGGATCTTTATGGTCAAGTAGGTGTTGTTGCGGCTAGTGGAACTCCAAACTCTAGTGTTTCGAATAGTGATTTTTTCCCTGAACCTTCTTTGACTGGTCAATCAATGCCTGCTAATGGGGTTGTTGGAAGTACTGATCTTTCGGGATTACGTAGTGAAATTGATGATTTAGAGGATTTTCTTACCGAATTACCAACAGAGTACACTTGGAACAGTACAGGTATTTCAAGTAATGTTACGACAAACTTAGATGTTAATGGTCTCGACATAGATAATGATGGAACTTCTGAAGCGACAGATTCAAATGGTGATGGAATTATAGTTATTGATATTAATGCTTCTGGTTCAGATTTCTTGGTCGAAAACTCTACTTGGAATATTCAAGGAGATGGGAGTTTACTTCCTATTTTCCGTGTTTTGGGAGGAAGTAACTTTCTTTCTAGTAATGGTGATATTCTTGCAGACGGAAATGTTACTAATACTATTGGTATTCTAGGTTCTTCAATTTCAGGTGTTGGAGCTGTGTTTTTACAAGCAGAAGAATATCGGAATGCGGCAGATAATGGATACAATACCGGTCATGGTAATAATGGCAATACAGTGTTTAATTTTAGTAATGGTAGTACGTTTAGCAATACAGCTTTCTATGACCTCATAATATTCGGTTCAGCTGGTAATTCAAATTTTGACAATGGTACAACATCTATCGGTTTATCAAATAGTGATGGCGATGCCCAATTTATATCTCCAATAGTAAATGTGTCTGATTCCGATATTGCTCACAGACCATCTGCACTAGTTAGTTCACCTCTTATTGCTATTAATACAGCTGATGTTATTGGTGTGCCAAATCCTGCTTCTCCTCCAACTTTAACTGATGAGGATTCAGCTTATATATTAAAGGGAAATTTAGTTGAAGATAGTACTGATGGTGTCGACAATGATATTTTAACTGGTACTAATGACAATGACATACTAATTGGCGAACTAAATGTTGCTGAAACTTTAACGGGTGGTGATAGTACTGATAATTTTGTATTTAAATCTGCTGGTGATGGCGTTAATTTTGATACTGTTACTGACTTTAATACTGGTGAATTCGATTTAATCATCGTTACGACTAGTTTTGGGGGAGGTCTAGTAACAGGAGAATTAAATGCTAGCCAGTTTACTTCAGGTGCAGGTATTACAAGTGCAGGAGATGCTGACGATCGCTTTATCTATAACACAACAAACGGAGATTTATACTTTGATGCTGACGGCAATCTTGGAGGCTCATCAGCAATTCAAATTGCGACGTTGAGTAACACACCAAGCCTAAGTGCTAATGATATATATGTTATCTAAGAACTTGAAAAGTCTTTGATCACGAAGTGCCGCTTTCAGCGATCTTCTTAAATCCCCCTTATTAAGGTAGGGCTGTTTCATTGTCAAGAAAATAGAAGATAATCAAAGCTAATCGTGATTAAGTACAAAAACTGAGAATATAACCAAAATTATTAGAGCTATAAGGGCAAATATATAATTTTAACTTCTAAAGCTTTAATTTACACCTTTTTTCTCTATTAATGAAACAGCCCTACTTTGTAAGAGAGAGGCTAGAGAATGCTTTGCTATTCGTTTCACGGGGACACTATATCCTCAAAAAAGAACTAGGGTGACAATGTCTGATGTTATCTTAATCCAAACTTTTTACTTGAAATTTTAGTTAATTATATTCATATGAACATTTTGACAAAAATTAAAATCGAGAATTTATTGACTAAAATTGATTTTATTTTTATTCTTAAGAGAAATCTATTGTGATTCCCTAAATTCGAATGAATCAATCAGATTATTTTAATCAATGTCGTCAAATTTTAAGAAGAGTCCTTAAACAGTTAGATTGTGAAATTAATGATCATTATCTAAATAATATTTCACAGATAATTGTGGATACTATGGGAGGAAATCATCGCTACTTTCATACCTTTGATCATATATTGATGGTATCAAAAAGTGATGATCCTTTGATAATTTTAGCTGCACTTTTTCACGATTTGGTTTATTTACAAGTTGATCAACAAATAAGATTTAATCTCGCTTCTTATTTAAATCCTTTTATTCAAGAAATAAATGGTAATTTTTTTCTTAATTCAACAGTCAATAAACAAGAAAAAGAATTAGATATTGTTTTGCAAATATTTAATCTAAATCGAGGAGATAATTTATCTAGCTTTAGAGGAATTAATGAGTTTATTAGTGCTTTGAGTGCAGCGATTATTTTATCTTCCTATTTACCATTAAAAATAATTACTCGATTGATAACAATTATTGAATTAACTATTCCTTTTAGGGAAGTTCAAGCAAATCAGTTAAGCATTATTGAACAACTTAAAAAACGTTGAGAAAAAGTCAATAAAACATTTCATTTAGGTTTAAATAAAGAAGATATTACACAAACAATAACTCAAGCTGTTAAATTATCTAATTTAGATGTTAGTGGTTTTGCCTTAATTCATGTTGAGGAATTTCTTTATAATACATGGTTACTTTTGCCTGAAAATAACCATTGTTTGATTTCTTTGGAAAAATCCACTATTAAGGAATATTGTCTGGGTTTAGCTAAAACAGCTAATTTTATGAGTTCTCTCTATCCTGAATTAATTTTTCATCGTTATAACGATGAACCGAGTTTAGATGTGTGGAATAAATTAATAATTCAATGTGAAAATAATTTAAAAGTATCAACATTATATCTTGCTTCGATCGTCCTTAGTTTCTCCATTGTTGATGCTATCTGCTCTCGTTTTTGTTCTCATACTACGTTATCTTTTTTATTTAGTTTTTCGACTAATACATCAACTCAATATGCCTCTGTTATCGATTTTTTACCTGCTAAATTAGATCACAATCAAAACATATCTAATTTAGAAAAAAAGGTTTTATATTTAATTCATTCTCAACCTAAACCTGATTTTTTGTCGACTTTAGAATATAGTGATTTAGTTTATTTTATTGTTAACTATTTAGGGTTGGAAAAAGTAGCCCAATTATTACCCAATTGTTATGTTTTTATGGAAGAACAAATTACTGGACAACAGTTTTTACAATGCATTCCTAATGATTTAATTAATATTTGAGCTGATGCGATCGCTCTTTTATTAGCTCAAAAACAAAAAGAAGTCATTGAGAATTGAGAATAAAATTTACTTTCTACCGTGTATTTCTGACATTATTTTAAACGAACACGAGGATCAAGCCATGAATAAGTTAAATCAGCAATAAAATTGAAACTAACAATTAAAATGCCATAAATCATTGTAATAGCCATAACCACAGGTGTATCGCTACGATAAATTGATTCTATCAATAAAGAACCAATTCCGGGAATACGAAAAATTTGCTCAGTAATTAATGCACCAGTGAAAATACTAGGTATATCAAGGGCAATTAATGTAATCACAGGAATGAAAGCATTTCGTAAAATATGCTTGACCACCACCTGATATTGATTTAACCCTTTACTATAGGCAGTGCGAACATAATCATGTCTTAATTCTTCGGTGACAGATGAACGCATAAATCGCATCAATACAGCAGTTTTATAAAGAGTTAAGACGATGATGGGCATTAATGATTGTTTGATTTGTTCGAGTAAACTTTGCCAATCATTGATTTCTAAATTAGCATCATAAATAAAAGGAAGCCATTTGAGTTTGACAGTAAAAATAATTATTAATAATAATCCTGTAAAAAAAGGTGGTATTGAGTAACCAAAAAATGCGATCGAAGTACTAAGATTATCAATCCAAGAATAACGTTTTATTGCCGCAATTAAACCCATTGGAATTGCCATCAAAACACTTATAATATAAGCAAATCCAACAAGAAATAAACTATTGGGTAAACGCTCAATAATTAAGTCACTGACAGGACTTCTACTAGCAAAAGAATAACCTAAATTTCCTTGACAAAATGCCATTATCCATTTGAAATAACGAATATAAATAGGTTTATCTAAACCTCAAGATTTACGAAGATTTTCTCTTACTTCTTCTGTAATGTTAGGATTAGTTGCGAATTCGCTTAAAGGATCTCCTGGTGCTAAAGCTAAGATTAAGAAGATTATGATACTAATAACTAAAATTGTGGGAATAGCAGTTAATAATCTTCTCGTTAAATAATTCATTATTACTTTTTATTTAAAGTCATATTTGGTAAATTTTGGTACTTACAGTAAACATTGATAATCAAGAATTTAGGTAAAAATAAATTGCCAGTTAAAGAAATTAAATAAAATGATTACTGAGCTTATCGATAGCTAAATATCTCAAACTAATTAACTGATTTTTGACGACGACATTTTTGAGAACAATATATCACTTCATTCCAACATTTTGCCCATTTTTTTCGCCAAGCAAAAGGGAGTCCACATACTGGACAAATTTTACTCGGAAAATCTGATTTTTCTCTCTGTTTGGCCGTATATTCAAAGCATCAAAAATATTTAATGAATTATTGAGCAATTTAAGTTTTTGAGAAGGAAAAAGTCAAAGAATTTTTAGGAAATAAAACTATTCATTACTCTACCAAAACTCCATAACTGCTTATAATAATTTGTACTAACTCGATCGCTTTTATCCTTAAGTTCATTAATGCCAATACCATTATTACCTGTATCTGTACCCGAACTATGAATATATTTATGTTCTCCTAGATATAAAGCAACATGATTCACACGGGTATCACCAAAAAAAATTAAATCCCCCGCTGTTAATTCATCTCTAGTGACTCTTTGAGTAAAAGCCTCCTGTTGATAGGAATTTCTAGGCAACCAAACTCCGACACTGGCAAAAGCAGATTGGATTAAACCTGAACAATCATAATTAGGTGCAACTGTTCCTCCCCAAAGATAATAATTAGGAACATTCATCGCTTGATGTGTAAACTCTATAACTTGAGGTATTAAACTAACAATTTTTTCTCGCTCAACTAATATACCTTGATAAGATTCGGTGGCAGCTTGTAAATGTTGAGAATCTTCTAGCTTCAACCATACAGAATAATTATCTTCACAAAAGCATACTTCGATCGCATTATTTATAGGAGTAGAAGAAATAATTTTTAATTGTCTACCCTTTTTTCCTTGAGTTGCTAATTCTTGACAGTCAGACAGAACATAAAAATTTAAGTCAGCTAAACAATAATATTCATCCGTAGCGGAAACTGATAAGAAATTAGACAACATAATGAGTTATAAGACTATTTTTTCCAATAGAATACTATGGCTAAAGTTAAAAGGCAAAAGCAAATATTAATAATAATTAATAATGTAGGACTTGTTGCAACAGTGGAATAGTCAAAATATAGCAAATTTAGAATTTAGAATTAACAATGATTTCAGATTTATGAATCATTTGGAACTGTTATAATAGTCAAAATTCAGAATTCTCAGTTGTTTACTTTTTATCTTTGACTCTTTTGTTTTCCTCAATCATATCTGCTAAAGAAGAAGGAATTGGATCATATCCACCTTCATGAAAAGGATGGCATTTTAATATTCTCCTAATGGCTAAATAACTACCTTTTATAGTTCCAAAATGATCGATTGCTTCTAAAGCATATTGTGAGCAAGTGGGCTGAAATCGACAACTTGGTGGAAAAAGCGGTGAAATATATTGACGATAAATATTGATTAAACTCAGTAATATCTTTTTAATAATCATTATCAGTTATTTTCTTGATCAGTAATAAAAAAAATTAAACAGATAAAATTTATCTTAAAAACTAATAATAAATTTCTCTAATAATAAGCATCCGCATTTTTTATTATATAACAAGGGTTATGAATTTTTATATCATACATATTTATATTAAATATATATTTGAATATTATTAACCTAATTTTAATCTCAAGAATCTATAATGATGGAGTGTGAAAAAAATATTGTGTAAATAACTACAATTTTATTGCTAATAATTATCATTTGTGGTTAGAATAATTTAGTGAACACAATTAAACGTGTGAGGAAAAATTTAAAAATGTTTGATTTAGTCAAAAAGAATTCAATTAAAACTTCTGCCGTAGTGGCATTAGCACTCGCAGGAAATGGTTTAGCGATCGAAGCAGTTAAAGCCAACGAAGTTAAAGGCGATAACTTAACCCTTGAGCAAATCCAAAATTACAACCAAACTAGACCCATGGGTCAGGTTACCAGTGTTTCTCAATTAAGAGATGTCTCCCCTACAGACTGGTCTTATGAAGCATTAAGAAGCTTAGTAGAACGTTATGGTTGTATCGTTGGTTATCCTGATAAAACCTTCAGAGGAAATCGTGCTTTAAGTCGTAACGAATTTGCCGCAGGTTTAAACGCTTGTATGCAACAGATGGAGCGTTTAATCGCTGCTAGTGAAGCCGTCTTAAAAGAAGACATCGCCAAATTGCAACGCTTGATGAGAGAGTTTGAAGCAGAATTAGCAGCTTTAGGTGCAAGAGTTGACAATTTAGAAGGTAGAGTTGCTTTCTTAGAAGATCATCAGTTCTCAACTACCACTAAATTAAAAGGAGAAGTTATCTTAGCATTAGTTGCCGCTGATGGTGGTGATGACGGAGATGCACAAGTGACTTTAAGCGATCGAGTTCGTTTAACCTTAGACAGTAGTTTCACTGGAAAAGATCGATTAAGAGTTAGATTGAATACTGGTAATAATCCCGAACTTGAAGATGAGTTTGGGACATCTACTGCTCGTTTAAACTTCAGACAAGCCGAAGACAACGATCTTGAAATTGATAAAATTTACTATAAAACCAAAATTGGCAAGAAAACTAGTGTTCTTTTTGGTTCTATTTATCAAGCCAGTGACATTCATGATGTCTTTAGTCCTTTCACGAAAAGTAGTGGTAATGGTACTCTCTCTCGTGCCTTACGTTATGATCCCTTTATTTTCCGTCAACTAAGTGGTGCTGGTGCAGGGGTCAAACACAAATTAAATGACAAATTTGATATCTCCGCATCTTATATAGCGGGTGAAGGTGAAGATCCTTCTGATGGAAATGGTTTATTCAATGGTGATTACACTATTAGTGCTCACTTAGGTTTCCACCCTACTGATAACTTTGATATTGGTTTTGCCTATGTTCATTTTTATGGAGATACAGGCAACATCAGTGGTGATACCAGTTGTGATCCTACTAGTGGTGTTCGTGATGCAGAGCGTCCTTTTGGTGGAGAAGCAACATCTTCTGACAACTTTAGTTTACAAGCCAATTGGAGAGTGAGTAAGAAATTCAATCTTGCTGGCTGGTTTGGTTACGCTTTAGCTGAGTCAGAAGAAAGTAATGATAGTGCTGACTTGATTAACTGGAGTGTGAACGCTTCCATTTTAGATCTAGGAAAAGAAGGTGCTGTGGGTACTATTGCAGTAGGTCAAGCTCCTTATATCATAGAGGGTGACGGAGTTGATGAAGCTGATAGCTCTAACTTTGTGCTTGAAGCTCAATATAAATACCCTGTTCACGAAAACATTTCTATTACTCCTGGTGTTTATGCTATCTTTAACCCTGAAGACGATTCCGATAGAGATACTATTGTTGTAGGTGTTATTCGTACAGTATTCAAATTCTAACTTGATTGTTGAATAATTTATTTATTCCGACGATTATTTGACAGTTATCAATGATTTAGGTGAGTCTAGCTTTCTAATGTCTAGATTCACCTTTATTAATGAAAATAAAGAAAATAAAATTGACGATCGAATTGTTAGTATAGAACAAGTATTTTCATTTGCACAAATCCCCTAATGCTTTTCCAAAGATAATTTGAAGCATGTCAATACATAATTGCTTCTAGTAGTCAGTCAAGTTTGAAATGATAGATTATGTTAGCAGGGGAAAAAAGGCTGGGAGAGAAAAGAAAGTGTTTTGTTGGAGTTTTAAATATGACTGCCTATCCCTCAAAACAAAATTGATACTCTACTATCTATAATTATTTTGGTAAGCAAAATCAAATAAACAAAAAAAATTGACGGTATAAAACCGTCTGAAAGATTGATTATTAATGATCAAATTACTGTTCCCAATGAAAGGAAAGTTTTGTTCGATTACTCAACAACAATGGTACCTAACATACCTGCAGCACGATGAGGCTCACAGTAGTAAGTATATGTACCAGGGTCACTAAAGGTAACTTCAAAAGATTCACCAGGAGAAAAAGATAACGCTTTATGGGTATGTTTATCAGCATCTTTATCAGAACTATCAAAAACAACATTATGAGGAGCTAATTTGTTATTTACCCACTTGACGGTATCACCAGACTTAATACTTACTTTCGCTGGTTGAAATGCTAACATTCCACTGTCTGCACCCATTTTAACTTCTACAGTAGCAGCTTGTACAGGAGTACTGAAACCAACTATCATTATCACAGCTAAAAGCAATGAAGATAAGAATAAACCTAATTTTTTGGTCATTTTTATTTTTATTATTTATCAAATTTTGTCTATGACCATCATACTATGAACTTTGACAAGTTGTCATTAATCATTTGTAAAGAAAATTCTTATTAAGATTAACTTGATATTTAAAGAATAAATTGGTTATAATGAGGATCGACTCGAACTTATGCAATTATGACGCTCAAACCTTGTCAGAACCTGACGGTAGCAGCAATACGAGATGCTTATGATGGGCTTAAGCTTCGGGTCTTTAATTTTTCTCTTCAAAAAAATCAATTTTGAGTTTTAAACGATCGTCTTAAGATTATATCGATTTAAAAAGTATAAAGTATTTTGTTCTGTAATTGTTGAAGGCAATTATTACAATAACACTTTACCATTTTATTTAATCGTCATTCCTTAATGGCGAAGGTATTGTTAGTTAGAAGATATTTTAAATCCATCTAACCCTTAGAGCTTTAAATAGTCATTAATCAGTTAAATAAAGTAGTCTTTTTCCGTGGATAATTGCGGCAATGGTCACTGTCTCATCTTTGATACGATAGATGAGGCGATAACTATAAGCAAACTGTTCGATAATGGTTGATTCTTCTATTTCGGGTATCAATCGACCACGTTTTGCATTCTGGGCTAATCCATTGGTAATGGAGATTACTTTTTCAATCACAGCCGCAGCATCAGATGGGGAATCTCTGGCTATATAAACGGCGATCGCTTCTACATCTTCAACTGCCTTTGGAGACCAAACTACTCGATAAGCCATTTATTTAATAACCCTTCTACTTCTGCTTGTTGTAAAACTCCTTTGGTGTCAGCTAATTCTAATCCTTGACGAATTTTACCGAGTACATATAAGTGATACTGTATATCTTCGATGGTGCAATCATCAGGTAATTTCCTCAACATAGATTGAACTTTTTCTTTAGTAGAATTCATGGTGATATTTAATGGTTAATGATTAATCAATATTGCTATTTCTTTGCTCTACAGGATTATTTGGTTTTAACTGAAGGTAAAATACTGATTGTTAACTAATTCTTTATTTTAGTTAATCTCTTTGATAAGTTGAATTTGAGCAATTAATTGTTCAGTTCAATTGATACTAAGGGCCAGAAAAAACAGCATCTTCAACGTCTTGAAGAGAAAGAGAATAAGGAAATGCCCTTTTTATGTCACTACCATCTGCACCTGCTTTGAGATAGTTAACACGAATATCTTCGGTTTCTAAAACTACTTCAGCCTCCCATTCATTTTGGTGGATATACCAATAATTAAGTTTTTGAAGATTTTGTTGACAACCCATCTTTTTTAACCAATTCTCGATTTCAGGTAAGGGGAAATTATACAAAGGACTATCTGGATTTAACTTAGTCATGGTTATTTGGATAGGCTTTTTAGAAAATACACTTTACTCGTAACTTTATACAACTATATAGCAGATGTTCTCAACCAAGCAAGAGCGATCGCTAAGACAACACAAGCACCAACAGTCCCCAACATTAGTAACAACGCAAATAGTTCTCCTCCAGATAAAGGTCTATCATTAGGATCTAAATAAGCTGATTTGTTGGCTTCATATTTATCCCCTGAAACAGGTTGAGAAAAATCATAGGGACTTTGAATCACATTCCATCGAGAATAGCCAATTTGCAAATCATATAACAATCTTGACTGAGGATTAGCTAAAGTACCATAAGCTTCATTGAGTTGTTGAAATTTCTGTTTCGCTTCTTTTAAGGGCAATTTTGTCGTATCAGGATGATACAGTTTACTCAAATCTCGATATGCTCTTCTAATTTCTATCGCAGAAACAGAAGGATGTACCTCTAATAACCCATAATGAGTATTAGGTAAAAATTGAGACTTGGGAGTAGAATATGTGCGGTTAGTATTGGAAAAATTCACCTTGGTTTTGACAATCAATATCTGTTTCAATATTCTAGATCAAGGTTTTCTTTTTTGAACTTTATATTCACTAAAATTAAATTTATGTTAGTAACTCGTTTTCTTTCTACTATATTACGCTCTTTCGCTATTTTTCTTTGTTGTATAACTATTTGGCTAAGTTTCACACCTATTAGTCATGCTAGTATAGATGACGATCGCTATGACGGTAACATTTTTGTCGTTTATGCAGGTAATGGTTCTTTAGTGCCATCAAAATTGACCTTAAAGCAGTCTTTAGAAAGAAACACTCCCGCTATTTTAGTTTATTATTTAGATGATAATAGCGATTCTAAACAGTTTGCCTTAGTTGTTTCCCGTTTTCAAGAATTTTATGGACGTGCTGCGAGTATTATTCCCATTGGAATAGATACCATCGAACCCAAAAAGAAATATAAAAAATACGAAGTAGGTTACTACTATCGTGGTGGTATTCCTCAAACTGTGATTCTTAATCAAAAAGGAAAAAAAGTCTTTGATGAAATTGGACAAATAGAATATGATGCCGCAGATGATGTATTAAGAAAAGTATTTGATTTATTACCTCGTTCAGAATCAGTGCAGTTAAAACGTAGAACTTTTAATCAGTTTAATAGCGAGTTAGTTCCCGAAGAAAAATCAGAATAATCAATTATTTTCGGTTAATTTGGACGTGATGTTAGGTTGGATGGACGGCAGGAAATCCAACATTGACAAGATCATTTTTGATCTCAATAAGTTTGACAGGTTTACAGATTCTCAATTCTGAATTGTTCCGAATATTCATGTAAATAATGGTTCGTTCATTAAAATCATCTTTATTTATATTTATTACGACTTTATTTTGTCTTTATTCCTATATATCAAAATCTATTTACTTAAAAGATAAATAGGAAAAATTAGGGCAATCTTTAAATAAAAAAGAAAGGTTAAATAGCGATCAAATCACTTTTAATATTATTTTAAAAATAGTTGATCAACCACAGCAATTAAATCAAAAAGATATCACAAAAATTCCTTGGAAACATTTATAAAAAATAGATTCTCTTTGGGAAAAGTATAGTTTAAAAAGTTTTGTTTTTTTTCCTCAATCTCAAATTTGGAAAATAAAGGAAATCGAATCGATCGAAAAATGGACAATCAAATAGTTCAACAAATCCTTTAGTTACATTTACAAGATAAATCATATAACTACTATTCTCCCAACTCCTAACTCCCTTCTTCCTCGCAATCTAAAGGATAAATTAGGTACATCTAAGATTATTATCTATCCTCGCTCAGAAATTCGATCGATGTTTGTCTAAATAATTTTAATTTTATTGACAAAATATATTGAATAATATCAAAAAATACAGCTTTTAGGCATAATTAAATTGATTGTCAATGATCAATCAAGGCTAAATATTGACAATTCAATTACAGATGTTAATCTAGATAGATAATGATATCATTTTCTGTGTAATTTAATTTTACATAAATATTTTCCTCTAATGGTACAAAAATCTAGTTATCGCAAAATAGGTTTAATTGGTGAAGGACAATTTGGAAAAGTTTATAGTGCAATTAATCGCTATACAGGTGAATTATTGGCTCTTAAAGAATTAAATCCACAAGAAATTTCCACCAAACAATTTTTAAAAGAAATTCGTATTTTACTCAAAATTCAACATCCTTATGTTCTACGTTTTTATGGAATTGAACATGATAAAAATAAAAGATATTTAATTACTGAATATTGTGAAGGTGGCACTTTAAGAGATTTATTAAATCAGGATCAGATTTTAAGCATCGAATATAAATTAAGCATTATCATTAATATTTTAGAGGGATTAAATTATATTCACCAACAAGATATTATTCATCGAGATTTAAAACCTGAAAATATTTTATTATCGGTAAAAAATCAAGGATGGCTACCTAAAATATCTGATTTTGGAGTAGCGAAAGTTCGAGAAGAAGAACTTGACTATAACTCCAGCACCATGGGAGACACAGGCTCTCCTGCTTATATGTCACCCGAACAATTTTATGGTAAATATTCTCATCAGTCTGATATTTATGCCATGGGCATAATCCTATTGGAATTACTAATAGGTCATCGTCCTTTTATTGGTAGCCCTTCAGAAATAATGCTCGGACATTTAAATCAAGTTCCGACAATACCAGAAACCATACCTGATTTTTTGCAAGTTATTATCTTAAAAGCTTTAGAAAAATTACCAGCACGTCGTTTTCGTACAGCCCAGGAAATGAGAACAGAAATTCTCAATGCAACTTTAAATTTATCTGCATCTAATAATTCTTTTTTCGATCGCATCCCTTATAAATTACTTGATTTTGATTTAATTGACAATCAAGAAATAGACGAGAATATCAATTGTTTAGTACTCAATGATTCCTATATTTATGAAGTAACCACAAAAGATTTAATTATTAATTTATTTAATTTTGATCTAGAAACAAAAAAAATCATTATTGAAACTCAAAATCTCTGTTCATTAGATAGTGAAATAATTGATTGACAAATAGTTGATGATGGTTGTATTATTATTACTCGTAGTTTGACTGAAAAAAATCAGTATTTCCTTTATTATTTTGACAGTCAATTTCATCCATTAATTCATTGGAAAACAGATACTTGTGTCTATGCCTTATCAAAAAACTTAACTTGGTTAGCCTTAAATAATAGTCATGGTTTTGAATTAATTAGTTTAATTCATAATCTCTCTATTAAACAACTAATTATTGATTTTATTCCTGAACAAATTATTAGTTTAGATGAAGATCATGGTGTGGTAATTTATAAACAAAATAATCTCAATTTTCAAGAAACTTATTTTCGTTTTTTTAATCGTCGTGGTAACTGGTATGATACTTATATAGTTAGTTCTTCATTACATAAAGTTATTCATCATCCCGCATTAAACAATACATTTTTAGCCAGAGAAAAATGCACTAATAATTTACTGTTAATTAATTTTAATCCTTTCTATATTAGTCGTATTCCTCTTAACTTTAGAGCTGATTATTATCTAGCTGCTGAAAATAGTTTTATTTGTGCCAGTGAACAAGGTGAGATTGCTTTTTGAGATTTAGATGGTAACTATTTAGGAGAAATAAATATTGGTTATTTTATAGTTTCGATCGCCTCTTTATCTAGAGAGATATTTGTCGTAATTATAAAAACAAAAGGCAAAAAAATACGACAGTTTTATCAAGTCACTTTAAATAATATCCCAGAAAATTTGGAAGAGGTATTTACTGCCCAAAATTAGAATATATACTCCCCATTAAGATCAATATAATCTATAAATTTTAAAAGCTTATTTCCGCTTAATTTATAATGATAATGATCCACTTAAACTGATATTAAGAATTTATTATTTTATGACAATTATCGATCGAGTCAAAATAATTTTAGTCGAACCCGCAGGAGAAAGAAATATTGGCTCTATAGCCAGAGTAATGCGTAATATGGGATTAGATCAACTGACGATCGTCAATCCTCGCTGTAATCATCTAAGTGAAGAAGCTCAAATAATGGCTGTTCATGGTATTGAAGTATTAAAAAAAGCTCAAATTGTTAACTCACTTCCCACCGCACTACAAGAATGCCATAGGGCGATTGCCACCACCGCACGCCCAAGGGGAATTCCCACCCAACTAGAAAACCCTAGACAAGGAATACCTTGGTTAATAAAAGAAAATATCACATCTGCCTTAATATTTGGACCAGAAGACAGAGGTTTAAGTAATCAAGAATTAAGTTATGCTCAACGTTTTATCTGTATTGAAGCCAATCCAGATTATCCCTCTTTGAATTTAGCTCAAGCCGTAGGAGTCTGCTGTTACGAACTTTATCAATATTATCAATCATTAAATGATCAGGTAAAAAAGCAATCAGAAAGCTTTCCCGAATTAGCAACCATTGACCAATTAGAAGGATATTATCAACATTTAGAATCGGTATTATCAAAAATCAACTATATTTATCCTCATACTGCCGCCAATAAAATGGAAAAATTGAGAAGAGTTATTAATCGTAGTAACTTAAACAGTCAAGAATTAGCATTATTGAGAGGTATTTTACGTCAAGCAGAATGGGGTTTGAGAAAAGATTAATACAAATAATAAAATAAATTCGCCAAAAACGACAATATGCTCTATAATTTAATTAACGAAATTTTATTGTGTAAATTGAAGCGAGAGAAGAAACAGTGTCAATCAATTTATCTCACACCCACGGAGACAGCAAATATAATCAGCAAAAAGATGTAAATTCCCAAAAAAGCAAAAAAAGCAAAAAAGATTTACAAAGAGTTCCATCCAGAAGAAATGTTAGAGCAAAAGTCGTTAGAAATACCAGTTCTATTTATGCTCAACCAAAGATTTCATCTTCCTCAAAATCAGCTAACATAGTTAATCAAGTTATTAACACTATATTTCGAGCCACTATTGTCGGTGTAGGAATAGGTACTCTATTTGGAACTTTTCTCGCCAGTCGAGATTTAACTAAGCCTTTATTTCCTGAGATTGATTTGACTTTTTTAGCAAAAATCTTGCCTCAAACTCAAGAGTCAAATACCAAGAAAGTCGCAATTCCAGTTGAAAAAATGCAGGAAGAATCGACGAAGAAAAATTTGGCAGCAACGAAAGTTAATTTCACCAAAGAAGATGCTAAATTAAAGAAAAAATTCGCAACATTAACCGCTAAGTATCCACAGCATAAAGTTAGTGCATTTTTTGTTGACTTAGATAATGGAGTTTATGTTAATTCCGACGGTATTAAGCCATTTCCTGCCGCTAGTACTATCAAGATTCCTGTATTGGTAGCATTTCTAGAAGATGTAGATGCGGGAAAAATCTATTTAGATGAACAGTTAACTCTTACTAAATCCAGTCAGGTTAGTGGTTCAGGTGGTATGCAATATGCAGGTTTAAATCATAAATATAGTGCGATTCATACTGCGACAGAAATGATTATTTCTAGCGATAATGCGGCAACAGAAATGATTATTGAGCGTTTGGGAGGACGAGATAAACTGAACAAACGTTTTGAAAAATGGGGTTTAGAAAGCACTGTTATTAATAATCCTTTACCTGATTTAAAAGGAACAAATACCACCAGTGCCAGAGATTTGGCTATTTTACTCGCCAAGGTAAATCAAGGTCAATTAATTTCTCTTCGTTCCCGCGATCGCTTAATGGATATAATGACTAGAACCAAAACCAGAACTTTATTACCTCAAGGTATCGAAAGTGGTGCCATGATTGCTCATAAAACAGGTGATATCGGCACAGTCTTAGGAGATGCAGGAATCATTGATATGCCCACAGGTAAACGTTATGTTGGTGTTGTCTTTACTGCTCGCCCTTATAACGATGTTTCTGCTCGTACTTTAATTCAAGATATATCTCGCTCTGCTTATCAACATTTTAAATGGTATATACCTCGTTCTAACCAAAAAACTAAAAAATAATAATATGTATTGGTGGTTGAATAATTCCTAACAGATTAAAAACTATTAAAAGTCTGTTAAAAACGATACTTTTTAACGAAAAAAAAAGGTTAAAAAAAGTTTAATTTTTGTAGAGAAAATGTTGCAAACAGTTTTTTTTGTTGTATATTTAATGTCAGGGTTATGATTAAGATAAAAAATATAACTCATTTGTGTTCGTTAAATTAGCAAAAGGAAGGATAGAGATTATGTCAAAATTCTATGTTGAGCCTCGAAAACATCGTTATCCCATTTCATCGAGTTCTCATCCTCCTTCATCCAGTAATCACTCTGTTACTATAAATTCTTCTGCCCCGCCGTCTAAAAATAACTCTCAAATTAATTCTCGTGATTTGATGCGCCTGTATCTTCGTGATATCGGGCGTATTCCTTTATTAACCAAAGAAGAAGAAATTACCCTTGCTAAACAAATAAAACATGCTCAAAATTTAGAAAAAATTAAATCAGAACATGAATCTTTGCCTGCGATTCAAGAATATATCACGGTAATGAATACTTATGATTCTCTTTCTGCACACAGTACATTATCTCCTTCGATCGATAAATTAGCAATCGAATTGAATATTCCATCGGTTAAAGTCCAAGAAATAATCACCGAAGGAAAGAAAGAATGGGCTAGTTTAGCTGATTTAGAAGTAAAACAATTAGACAGATTATTAACTTCTGGTTTCCGTGCTAAACAAAAAATGATCAAGGCCAATTTACGTCTAGTTGTTTCCATTGCTAAAAAATATCAGAATCGAGGATTAGAATTATTAGATTTGATTCAAGAAGGTACTTTAGGTTTAGAAAAAGCCGTCGATCGATTTGACCACACGAAAGGTTATCATTTTAGTACTTATGCTTATTGGTGGATTCGTCAAGGAATGACTAGGGCTATTGCTACTCAATCTAGGACTATTCGTCTACCTATTCATATCACTGAGAAATTGAATCAGTTAAAAAAAGTACAAAGAAGTCTATCCCAAACTTTAGGGAGAATGGCAAGGGTTGATGAAATTGCCGTGGAAATGGACATGGAACCCAAAGACTTAAGACTTTTTCTCAATCAAATTCCTCGCTCTATTTCTTTAGAAATGAAAGTTGGAGAAGATTACAATACTGAATTAGTAGAACTAATCGAAGCAGATTCTGCCACTCCAGAAGAAAACTTGATGCGACTTTCGATGCAGAGTGATTTACGTTCGATGTTATCTATTCTCAATGAAAGAGAACAAAAAATTCTGCGTTTACGTTATGGTTTTGAAAATGGTAAAATTTATTCTTTAAGTGATACAGCAAGGATTATGAAGTTATCACGGGAAAGGGTTAGACAAATTCAAGCAAGAGCTATTCAAAAACTACGTCAACCTCATCAAAAAAATAATTTACAAGATTATTTAGAAGTTATCAGTAAATAATTAAAAATGTTAATTCACTATTCATTTTGCTCATCTTTATATTAAAGATGAGCTTTTATTTATGATTTTTTTCCACAGAGAGTAATCTAGATTATTGTTTTTTACTTATACAATATTTCTAGAATTTTAGTTATATGTAATGTCATCAATTATGTTTGTTTCAGAATTTATTTGTTTAAAATATTCTCAAGTTTTAGGTAGTTTAATTAGCAGTCTTATTGCTTATAAATTAGCTAATGATAATTGGCAAACATGTTCTTATTTAGAATATTTACCTTTACAAGTTGCTCTGAAATTAATTCATCGGATTATTAATAATCATCAAGATGATCAGTTTATATTGACAGAAGAATTAATTGAGTCTATTGATAATCTTAATGATAGTGAAGTTGCGATCGCTCTATTTCCATTAATTATTTACTGTTATCAAAATGTACCTAAATTAGAACGAGAATGCGATCGGTTAAATAATAGTTTATTAGACAAAAAAAGAGACTTTAATGATCTTAAAATATTTAGTATTATTGTTTATTTAATATTAGATAATAAAATTGTTCAGCAGAAAATAACAAAGAAAATTAATGAGCAATTAGAACTTAATAACTTAGAAGAATTAAAAGAAATTCAACTCATAGAAACATTACTTATAAATAAATCACCTTTAACTAGAGTAGAAGAACAATTAACTATGAAGATAAAAACATCTAATTTAGGTATTTATCAGAGTTTATATAGTTTTTTAAGTATTCCTGACAATTTAGAAATAAGTCTACAAAGAAGTACTAAATTTTCAGAACAAAAAGAAACGAGTGCCGTTTTAACAGGATTATTATTAGGTTTAAAACATAGTTACTCAGCAATACCTTTTGATTGGAGAAAAACTGTTAAAACAGAACAAATATTTCCCGAAATAGAACAATCAAGTCAGCAACTAGTTGCAAGATGGCAAGGAAAATCAGAATCTAGAATTAATTATTAAAACTATTGGTATTTTTATTATTGGTGCAAGTGGTTGCCTCATAATTGTTATTAATGCCCACCAAAATACAAACCTTTAATGAGTCTAACTTTTTCTTGCACCACTGGCTAAATCAGGATTTACAAAATTGAAAAATTGGCATAATTTTATCTTTACTCATCACCTCTTGCCTTTTTCTTAAATTTATCTAAAACCTAAATAGAATCAAAGCCTATGCTAATCTCCATATCAACTTTAGCTAACATATTAAGCAATTTATCAATAGTAAAAAGAGAAATATCTCCATTCATTCTCCTCATTCCTCACTCCGAAATCTCATGCTATAATCTGAACCAGTTAAAACATAATTTTTTTGCTTCCTGACGATCGCTTCTCAAGCTTTATATATTAAAGAATATAATTAACTATAACAATGTTAGGCAATTAGCCTTTTAAAACAGAAGATAAATATATTATTAACAACAACAGATGACCAAAACACTCTCTTTGACGGACTTAGATAATGAATTATCTAACAGACATATCGATCTAGACCCCCAAGGATATTTTATCATTTACTTAAATAGAGAAGCCCGATTAATTTGTGCTGACCACTATAGCAATAACATTAATGAACAGGGATTAGCAGTTGATCCGCAAACAGGAGAAGTAATCACTTGTAAAGGCAGTAAACCCAGACAAGCGATGACAACCTATAGTGCCAGAACAGCCAAAGAACTCTGCGTCAAATTCATTGAAGAAAATCAACCCAAACCAATTAGTATGTTAGATCACGCTGCTTATCTGGGTCGAGAATTTATGCGTGCAGAATATGCTTTAATCAACGACATTGAATACATTCAAGACTAATTATCAGTTATTCTCCCGCATCATTTTGACAAACTGTTCAAATAGATAATCAGAATCATGAGGGCCTGGACTAGCTTCAGGATGGTACTGTACAGAAAAGAATGGTAATGTTTTGTGTTTTAAACCCGCTACTGTACGGTCATTTAGATTGAGGTGCGTAATTTGGACATCTGCATCTAAAGACTCCTGCGTAATGGCAAAACCATGATTCTGACTGGTAATTTCTACTTTTTGTTTTAAACCTGCTGGTTGATTTAATCCTCGATGACCAAATTTGAGTTTGAAAGTTTGGGCGCCCAAAGACAGCCCCAAAATTTGGTGTCCCATACAGATACCGAAAATTGGTTTTTCCGCTTTTAACAAAGCCGTAGTTGTTGTAATACCTTCGACTACAGCAGAGGGATCACCTGGCCCATTAGAAAGAAAAATACCGTCAGGATTGTACTCCAGAATTTTTTCGGCTGGGGTACTCGCTGGTACAACGATCACTTTACAACCGTAACTAGCTAAGCGTCTGAGAATGTTTAATTTTACGCCAAAATCGATCGCCACCACTGTGTATTGTTCTTTTTCGGTTAGATTAGCACGGGGGTTAAATTCCCATTGAGAATTAGTGGGTTCTACCCATTCATAAATTTTGTCAGTAGAGACTTCTTTCACAAGGTTTAAACCTGCCATAGAAGGTACTGACTGTAATTCAATTAATAATTGCTCAGGGTCAATAATTTCTGTAGAAATTGCCCCATTCATCGCCCCAGAGGTACGTAAACGACGAGTTAAATCACGGGTGTCAATGCCGTAAATACCAACTATGTTATGAGTTTTTAAATAATCAGGTAAAGATTGGGTAGAACGCCAATTACTTGGTCGATCGCAGATATTTCGAGCTATAATACCTTTAACTTGAGGACGTGATGATTCTTCGTCTTCTGGATTTACTCCTGTATTTCCAAGTTCAGGGTAAGTAAATGTCACCATTTGTCCTCGATAACTAGGATCTGTCATAACCTCTTGATATCCAGTTATCCCTGTATTAAATACCACTTCTCCAAAACTTGTCCCTTTAGCACCACAAGAATAACCTTGATAAGATGTACCATCATTTAAAACTAATAATGCGGGTTTAAAATTAATAATTGACATAAGCGTTATGAATTTGATTATAGTTACAAATCTTTTCTTTCACTCTCAATCTTTTGCTGAATCAAGATAGACTGTTGACATCCTCCCAGCGTCGGAGACGCGGGATTCCTAAGAAATCTAGAGGT
>JAAHTG010000353.1_pt1 | contig 42606 bp, 59 predicted proteins | sample 6116081 | NCBI WGS metagenome assembly JAAHTG01 (sample SAMN13939989, study PRJNA603662) | sponge metagenome | isolation source: marine sponge | host: Mycale hentscheli | place: New Zealand | collected 2005 | reverse complement strand
TGTTTTTTTTAGTAATCTTAGAAGCTGGAACTCTATAAGCTAACTCTGTTTTAGGCTTATCCATACCATCTTGTATAGGTTTAAAAAAGAAAGGATAGTTGTTAGATATTGGTACTACTTTATCTGTAAACATTTTTTTAGCATCTGATCCAGATTTTGAAAGTATTCCTATACGAGCATCTTTAGTTATAGTTGCCTGATTAACACCTTCACATGAGCTCATAAATGAAAATCCTGAACGCCTTATTTTTAAATAACACATTCCAAAACTTCTTTTATCTGCCTTACATGCTTCCCAAAAAATATAAAATATTCTATTTGCTTCTCTAAAGTCTGGATTACCAACATCAATCTTAGTCCACTGCAAATACATATAATGAGTTCCAGTAATATAAGTAGGCACACCATTATTCATAAACCAATACCCTTGTTCTCTTCTATTAAACTCTTCTTCTATATAGTCAACCCATTGAGACTTAAATGTATCAGGGGTTTCGTGCCATTGAAATATAGACTTTACTCTGTTTAATTCTTTAGATATTGCATGTGCCTCCCAGTACTGTTCTTGTTTATCTTTAGATCTTTTATATATATTTTTAGGAACTTTTGGAAGCGCAATCTTTAATCCATTAATATCAATTACACTTTCTATCTGTCCTGTTTTTGATATTACAACAACATCATACTTTTCATTATAACCATAGAGCCATGTCCTTGCTCTGTTCTTATTTGATATAACAGAGTTAGGAATAACTTTACTTATTTCTTTATATAATTTATTTTGATCTTGACTCTGCAAATCCTTTAGGTGTATTATTTTTCTTTTCTGCAACGTTTCCATTAAGCATTGCTCTCTCTTCTTCTATTCTTTTAAGTATTTCAAAAGCATCCATAATACAAAGCTTTTTAGTAGCAGCTGCATTTTTTAATCTATCAGCAGCCAACGGATCTTCAGACTCATACTTTATTATATCTTCTTTAGCTACTTTGATTAATTGTTTAACAGCTTTCTCTCCTGCCTTTATTATTTCTTCTTTAATTTCTTTAGTATCCATTATTTAAATTTATAAAATATTACATAAACTTCTCTACCTTCTTTCCAAGATGTATTAGGAAATTTACTATGAAAGTAATTAGAAGGGTAAGATAAAATTCTATTTTGCTGATACCCCACTACAGATGAAAGCCTCCATTTCTCCAGCATCTCAGAATCTTCAGTAAGTAATAAATCAAATTCTTTATCGCTAATATCCATAGGTAATTCCTTACCATACACATCGTGTTCATAAAAAGCAGTTCCATGTAAATCTTCTAATTCTCTTGGAGACATATATAAAACAGCAGCCCTATCTGGACGCTCTCCTTTTATCTTAGCGTCTGCATGTATTCTCCAGTCATCATCAAACTCAGCATTAGACATTCTAAAAAAACTTAATATATTGTATAGTTTTTTACCTTCAAACTTAGACAGTTTATTTAATATATAATTATCAAACTCTTCATTAGACTCTTGAATATAAAAATTTTTATCTCCAGCTTTTTTCTCAGTCCAACTTCCTTTTTTTAAATAGTCGTTAGCTATTTCAAATAATTTTTTATCTATAAAATCATCCAGTATATATATCATACAATCATTGTTATGTTATTAGTAAACATTCTATATAGCTTTTCATCATCTACTGTAAAAGGATATTCACTGTCAGGGGTAAATGATATTTGATCCCCTTCCTTTACGCCTAAATCTAAAAGCTCTTGGTTAATATATTTAATAGTTCCAAATAAAGGTTCTTCACTGCCTCCCTTAAAAATATAAGAGTCTGTAAGTGGAGCTGGCTTTACAAAACAATACTTTCCATGGGCCTTCCATTTTCCTTTTTGTTTGTATAAAAAAAACTGTTCGTTATCTACTAAGAATAAGTTTTCTTTTAAAAAACTTCTACCACTTTTTTCTCTTCCGTACATATCATAATAAAACTTAAATACATTATGATGTACTAATAAAGTATCTCCTATTTCTATAGGTCCTTTATAATTAATAGGTAGGGATACTACTTCTGAAAATCTATTAGAAGCCTCATGATCTTCTTGTGAAGAGCTGGTGATAAATTCTACACCACTTATACTTTTAATATTGTCATACCTCCTGTTGTTTAAAGGTTTAACAATAAAGTTATATGGAGACCTCATTAGAAGTTTATGTTAAATTCTAAAGATATAGGTAGTGTACTTAAAAATTCTTTCCACATATATATCTCATCATTTCTCTGTATCCAGATCTTATAAGACCTTTCACTTCCTTGAATTAAATGTATTGTATGTGAGCCGCCTAAAACTTCTTGACCGACTATGTAGTGCATTGCTCCAGACTTATAGTCAGAGCCAATTGATATTTTTCTAATGTCCATTTCATTTAATTTAATTATATATTATTATGGCACATTTTGTTCAAACGCCATATTTACATCCATTAATAGTTTAGGTTTCCAAGATATATTAGTATCTGTTCTTCTCATAGTCATAAAAACTGCATCTCCAACATTAATATTTTGATTACCCGTAATAGTTACCGTAGCACAATTAATAGCTGTGGCTGATACTGATATATCAGTAGAAGATATTGGTAACATAGAAGATGGAGTACACTTAGGCCCTGTTATTTTCCAGAACTCAACATTAATATCTGCATCTGCAGAAGTTGTAATTGATAAATCAATTTGACAAATAGTTGCCATAGAAAGATATGTCTGACAACGTGTATTTGTATTTTTAAAAATTTGTCCTGCTAAAAAATCTTGCACACTATATATTGTTCCTGAAGGAATGTTAGGTAGTGGATTGTGAATAGCATTTGTTCCATAACCAACTGCTAAATCAAGATTGCTATTTAATGTGTAATATATATTATTAGTCATTGAAACTGTATTGTTTATATAATACCTTTCGTTAAATATAAATCCACTTAATTGAGCAGCTCCTCCTGTTGCCGCTATTGTCATCTGTGAAGCACTATTTCTGGTAATAGTAACACCTGTTCCCGCTGATAAAGTTACAGGGTCTGCTGTACCGTCACTTCCTGTTAATGTAATATTTGTAGTTCCAACAGGTACATCTAAGTCATACGTAGTATTTGTTCCTGCTGCTGAAGACCAAGCTAAGGCTGTACCTGTAGAGGTAAGAACTTGTCCTGCTGTCCCAACACTTGCAACACCATCTTGAATTACTCCTGGTATAGCTGTAGGTACGGTTAAAGAAGCTGAACCTGTTAAGGTAATAGAAGTAGTAGAAGTAGCTCCTACTGCTAAAACGTTATCTAAAGTACAACACGCTGGCGGGGTTATCCAAGACAACCCTGTTCCTGTGGATGTTAAATATTGACCAGCCGATCCTGATGATGATGACCCATCTTGTATGGTAGCAGGCTCTATAAATCCTGTTAATGTAATATTTGCATTTGCTCCTGTAGCAGAATTACCCGCTGTCAATACTTGTTGTAATGTTTGTGCTGCTGCAGATGATGTTATCCAAGAAACACCCCCAGAACCTGTTGATGATAATATTTGCCCTGCTGTCCCTGTTGTAACCCCATCATATAAGCTTCCTGATAAAGCAATAGCAGCTGTTGATGATGTAGTTCCAGTAGCACTAAAAGTATTATTTCCACTAAAAGTATTTGTTCCTGCAGAAGAAATATTATTACTTGATCCAAATGTCCACGTGCTTGTACCACTTAGTGTAACACTCTGACCAACCGATGTAGCTCCTGCTGCTAAAGTATCTTGTAGATTACAACATGATGTAGATGGTATTGTACTACTCCATTCTACTCCTGTTCCTGCTGCATCTACTGTTAACCACTGACCAGCTGTTCCTGTACTACCTGTACTATCATTAATTTGCCCTGTAGTATTAAAACTTAATTGTGTGGAATTAATATTTACTTGCCCAGTAAAAGTACTTGTGCCTGTGTTAAGTAATGTAGCAGGAGTTATTATTTGTAACTGACCTCCTGCGTCTTTTATTTCTAATGTATTTCCACTAACAATAACTTTTTGATTGGCAGTATTTCCAACAGTTAAAGAAGCATCCCAGCTACTAACTGAAGTTGAAGGGCTTGGTATCCACGCTAAACCTGTACCAGTTGAACTTAATATTTGACCCGATGTACCTGTGCTTCCTCCAGCTGTTATAGTAGTTGGCTCTACAGTACCAAAAACAATTACGCTACCTGTAAGAGTAATATTTTGTGTGGCAACATTCCCTGTACCTAAAACTGATTGTAAATCTTGAGCAACACCTCCTGCACCTACTATATCACTTACTAAAAATGTAACTGTTTCATTATTATTATCAACATCAGTACCTATCAGTAAATCGCTTGCTGATGGAAGTACCGTAGGGTATGCAGTAGTGTTTTCAATTTTTGCCATATCTTTATATTTCTACTATTCTATATTGTAAGTTTATTGTTATCGTCCCGTCTCCTAAAGTAAACACGCCTCCAAAAGTAGAGAAAATAAGAGGGTTATTATCTGTAACTGTATTAACACCTGTTAACTGCATGTTATATGCATAGGAAGCAGTAGCTGCTCCTGTTAAGTCTGTTGAATTTACAGTTGTATAAACAGCTGTACCACATAAAAAACCTGGATTAGGAGTAGTATATGAGTATGCTGTTGTGTTGAAAGTATTTGTAATAACTAAAGATCCAAAAGGAACTATAGCTTTACCTGCTCCTGGTGCAGGAACTATAACTACAGGATGGGTGTGTAGGTTAAGAATTTGAGATCTACTCAATGTTACTGAAGCTATACCACCACCATTAATATTTTGAAAATTAGATACCTTACAAGTCTTAGTCGCATTACTATCACTAACATCTGTTAATATTAATAAATCATCAGAGGTTGGTGTTATAGTAGGATAGACTGTAGTATTACTTATTTTCGACATCTTTTTCTTTTTGTTTTATTTCTCCTGTTTCAAGATTAATTACAGAATCAACACCATACTTCTCCATTAGTGCTTTCTCTAACATTTGAAACTCTGTTTTTAACTCTTCTACTCTTAAGCAAATCCCATGCTTTTGTAAGCTTAAGTCTCCCAACTGTGTTTTAAATTTATTAAACTCAGTGTTTAACTCTTGTAAACTTGCTAATTCTTTTTCATCAATTTTTTTTTGTGCACTCATTTTTATTAAATTTTATTTGTAATTAATTTTTACAAAGATAATAAAAAGATTGGGATGTGTTTTATTTGTTTTCTTTACTGCTACCTCCAAAAAAGAAATCAACTATAGTATTAACTTTAGCCGACATAGCTCCAAATACGGTAGATATAAAACCTATTTCGTATTCAGATAAAACAACTTCGTGTAGAACAAAGTATTTAAACATAGTGTATGTAAGTAAGAAGTACGCTATAGTAAATAATGCTGCCAATATTTTCTGAATGAAAGCATCGTCTTTATATAAAGATCTTGCGTCTTTACGATCTTCTACTTCTTTATTGAAAGCCTCTCTTTCTGCTTCCAACATTATTCTTTTTATTTCAAGCTTAGCCTTATCACGCTCTTCATCTGTTGTAATTATTTCATCTAATATTCCCTCTGCATTCTCAACAACCTTTCCAAATAATCCTCCTAATAAATTTTTTATCATCGTCTTGATTTTTTACCTACACACTTCCATCTCTTACGAGACAAGTTATTAGGAGTATTAGGATCATTTCTTTTTCCTATAGGTAATCCCATTTTTATCCCATAGCTTCTTGCACAATAAGCATCTCCTTTTGACGTTCCAGGCTTTACTCTTGGACCACCACCCTTAGCTTTACCCGCTTGACCATAACTAACCTTCTTACCACTTGAAGTAATTTTTACTCTTGCTTTTCCTTTTCTTGGTGTTGGCATTATTTTTTCTTAGGTAGTGATTTAATCTTTCCGTTTTCTGTTCTTGCGTATCTGTGAGTTTTAGTTTCTTTACTTGGTATTAGTGTACCGCAGTATTTTCCTTTACCGTATTCCCAACATACTTTCTTTCCTTTTCTTTTCATCTTAATATAACCATATTGCGTCAGGCTTAGATGAGTCTACGTCCGCATGTATGAAAGATTTTGCAATCCCTAAACGGGTCACCCCAACATTTATTAAAGCCTTAACTATTGTTAATCTATCAGCTGCATTAATGCACATAATGTCAGCCGCTTTTCCTATCATGTGTGAACTATTCATACTTGCTTTATAACCTCTATTACGCAAGTCTTGATTATGCTTTTGTGTTCTATATCCTGAAGTTATTTTAAAAGGGATATCCGCCTCTTCTCTGGCATGATCTAATAAGTCTAAGAAGTCGGGATCCATATTTTTACCTGATCCTGTTTCATCAGGAGAATCAAATTCCTTAAAGGTAAAATATTTCATGACTACTTGTCTTTTTTAATAAACTTATAAATGGTAAATATAATAGCAAGTGAAAGTGAAATAAACTGAAGCCAGTCGTTTACTTGCGTTAATGTTAATCCTAATGCACCTCCGTTTGCAATTGCTACCTCTACTGTATCTTTCACTTGTTTAGTCATTTTATTTTGTTGAGGTTTGATAGTAGTTTATCTCGCCAGAATATGTTGTATTTTGTGTCCACTTCATAATTGCAAATATATAATTATTTTATTACACTTTTCGGCTAATTGTCATAGCTCTTGTAGCTTTTCTTACCCCCTCGCTACTTTCATGAATTTTTTTATGAACCTTTGCTGTAGTCTTAGCAATATTAACATAACTTTTTGCTGGAGTAGGTATAGTTCCTTGATTAATTTTACGTTTATATTTCTTAATCTTATTACGGTGAGTTTTGTTTGTTTTATTATTCCCTGATGGTGTAGGCATAAGTTTTTTATTAAGGGTTAACGTTTGTTCCTTCAGCATCTTTAGGCCATCCTAAAAATGAATGAGCACAGTCTTTCGGAAATATTTCATGAGATCCAAAGTCTATATCTTCAGTTGTCATCAGATCATAATATACTCCAGGATAATATACAGGTGGTGTTATTTCGTGACCATCAGGGCCATACGTTCCTGGGATCTCTACTATCTGACCTATGTAAACTATTGCTTGAGTACCATTAATGTAAACATCTTGACTTACTCCTTCTTCAGTTACTACTTCATAAGTACCTTTAGAAAGTAAATCTGCATCTCCTTGTGTTTTGTCTGTGTATTGTAATTTGTATATATTCATATTATTATGTTGTTAAGGTTTTTAATTGTTCATCTTTTAATGCTGTTTTAAATACTTGTAGTTGTCTTACTTTGCCGTAGAAAAACCTTACACTATCCCCTCTAACAAAACTTAAGTCTGTAAGTGGTAAGAATGTAAAGGTAGATGTGCTTGTAGCCACTTCAACACCATCTACCCAAAAGGCAACGTCGCCACTTTTATATTTAATTGCTACCTTATGAAAGTCTTTAACATCTGCAACCACGTTGTTATAAGCCAAAATAGGGGCTGACCCTTGATACAGATAAGCACTTATTGCATTGCTTGTCGTGTTGTATCTTATAGAAACTCTATTTGTAGCAGTTCCATTTGATAGAGATATAGACCTAAAAGTTCCATCATCACTTAAAGCAGCAATCTCAGCAAACAAAACCCCCTCTGTACTATTAATCAAATTACTAATTCCTGTCTTTGAGTATTGGTCTTGTACTCTTGTAACTCCTGCTGACGTACCGAAATTAGGAATGTAAGATGTTGCGTAAGAACCTTCTTCTAATTGTGCTCCCCATAAATAACATACATCAACATTTGAATCAGATTGATAACTTGGATATCTACCTGAATCTGTGTTATTAGTTGTAAGAACTTCATAAGTAGTAGTAATACTTGCTGTTGCAGTGCAAGTTATAGAACACCTATACCAACCACTACCATAATATATTATATTAGCAGTTGTAGAAGTACCTGTATTTCCTACTACACCATTGTTTAAGTCAAAATTAGCATAACTTTGAGCATCAAAAGCAGTAGAACTAAACATTAATTGAAACCAATCTTGTTCATTTTTTTTTGCAAACATAGAAAAAGTATAAGTATCACCTGAAACAAAACTAAATAAATTATATAATCTATGCCTTGTTGCTGATGCATCTATACCGATAGAAAGTAGATTTGCATCTGTTAAACCACTTGGAGAAGTTCCTTGATTTAATCCTATACTTAATGCTATTAATCCAATCCATTGAGTTAAATCCTCACTATAAGTTACTTCATTTTTTCTCTGTGGCTCTACTAATAAACTTGAAGTACCATCTGTATAATCTACTCTTGCAAGGTTGTTTCTTGTAACTTCTTTTACTGATACGTTGTCTATTGTTAATACTCCACTTGTATTGCTTGAAGTAACCCTAATAACTAAATTTGCACCTGATGATACTGTATTACCACTAATAGTTTCAGCCACTCCACTTAATGTATGTGTTATATAATCTGTACCCCCTACATAAACTCTTATTTCTTGTGAACTTAAAGCAGATGATATTATATCAATAGAATAAGTATAAAGTTTTCCACTTGTTAATATTCCTGATTGTGTTAACATTTGATTTGTTCCATTACCAGTGCAAACCTCATTATTATTTCCATATGTCCAAGTACCACTTTCAGACCAGCCAGTTGATGAGCCACTAAAATCTCCATTAGTAACTAATTCTGTATCTGAAACAACCTCAGCATAATTTACTAAACCCTCAGCATTAACTCTTGTACCTGCTGACGCTCTTGTCATTGTCATTGGTTTAGGGAGGTAGTTTGTTCCTACTGTACTGTAACCTAAAAGATCGTCTTCTTTTATTGCCCAGTTACTATTTCCTATTTGTAAACTTGGATTTGCCATTATTCTATTTTATAAGTTAACCCAGAAGCCATAGCTGCATAAGATGTATAAAAATGTACTCCTGATGTACCTGTTAGTATTGTAAGTTCATCATCTGTTAGTGCTGTTTTAAATACTTGTAGTTGTTTTACTTTGCCGTAGAAAGGTAAAGTATTGCTTAATGTTAATTCAGTTAAACTGCCAACAGTAAAAGTATTTCCTTGAGTAGTATTCTCCCCTTCTTTTACTCCGTTTATAAATAAAGCATAATTATTAGCACCATATCTTAGTGCTATTTTATTTACTTGAGTTTTAGTGAACCCTTCTGCGTTAATAGTAACAGTATTAGTGTAACCATTAATGGCTACATAAAACTGAATCCTATTTAAGGTACTACTAAATGTTAGACTTACCCTGCTACTTGCTGATTCAAATAAACTAATTATTTGAGTTGTACCATCATCAGACAAAATACTACCTTCAACAAACAAAACCCCCTCCTCACTATTTATCTTATCACTAATTCCTGTCTTTGAGTATTGGTCTTGTACTCTTGTGACTGTACCTCCTGATGTTGGAATGTAAGATGTTCCGTAAGAGCCTTCTTCTAATTGTGCGCCCCACATATATAATCCATCTGAAGTTATATCATCTATCCACAAACCTTGAAAGGCAGTTCCATTATCTCCTGTTAATTCAAATCTTTGCCATTCATTAGTTATTGTTAAATTTACAGGAGTTGCGCCACCTGTAGCGTTTGGGTCTTTAAATACAGCAGTTGTAGTACCTGAAACGCTTTTTAAATAAACAGACCTCGTAATGTTTCCTGATACACTAATACTACTGTCAAATACCCCTGTTGAACCTGTGCCTATAAATTTTGTTGCATTATAAGTACCATCAGGACTTAAAGTTTCTGTTGTGTTATAGGTAGGAACAATACCTGTTTGTTTTTGCCAATGAGGCTGACTAAAATCTTCACTATAAGGCAAAAGATTAGTCCTCTGTGGCTCTGCTAATAAACTTGAAGCACCATCTGTATAATCTACTCTTGGTAAGTTATCTATTGTTGCTTCTTTTACTGATACGTTGTCTATGCTACCTGAAAAACCTGAACCATAATTAGGAAATTGTAAATTACTTGCAGAACCACCTGTTGAATAATATCTTGTTATTGTGTATGAACCTACTGTGTTAAAAGTTTCATCAAAATCATTTGTATTGTTTTTGACTCTTAATGTTCCACCATCTAAAACTACATCAAATTGTAATTTAATTTGCTTGTTAGCAAGTATTGAAGCACCTGTTGTTGTTAGCCAACTTGTTTGATTTACTACTGTAGCTTTACCATCTATTATAGACCAACCTGTGCCAAATGACCAATTATTTTGTCCATCAGAAAAATTACCATTTGTAATCTGCTCACTACCTAATAACGCTACATCTTCTACTAAGCCTTGAGGATTAACTCTTGTGCCTAATGATGCTCTTGTCATTGTTATAGGTATTGGTAAGTAATCATTACCTACTCTATCGTATCCTAACAACTCTCCCTCCTTTATAGCCCAGTTACTATTTCCTATTTCTAAACTTGGTTTTTCCATTATTGTAGTGTATAATTTAATGCGTTTGCCATTTCAGCATATGTTGAATAAGTACTGTTAGGTGGTATTGTTAAAAGTGTTAACTCTTCATCTGTTAGTGCTGTATCGTAGACTTGTAGTTGTTTTACTTTGCATCCAACTATGTTTCCGTATGGGCTTTTCCCAATCATTAATTCATTTATACCACTCATTGTTGATTGAGTTGATGTTTCAATTATTTTATTACCATCAACCCACAACTCTACACCATTTGAATCGTATTTTACTGCAATTTTATATGTGCCACTTGACCTCGCAGTACTTTCTATAATATTAACACCTCCTGTTGATTCTATTTGCAATTTATTTATAGGACTATATCTTACCATTAATATATTATTAAAAGTACCATCAGAAATAGCAAATAAGCCATTAGTTAATCCTGTTTGTTCAAAATAAACTTCACCAAACAAAACCCCCTCACTATCATTAATCAACCCACTTATATCCTCAGCACTTTCATATGTTTCAATTGCTCTGGTAGCTATAGTCCCTTCTGTTGGAATATAACTTGTTGGATAAGAACCTTCTTCTAATTGTGCGCCCCATATATAATACGCACCAAAAGGAGTATCTAAATCTCCAAAAATTTGTAGATACGAAGTGCCTGAACCTGTCGCTGTATATGTTACGCTAATTTTATACCAACCACTTCCTATATCCTCAATACTTGTAGGGTTAGAAGATGAATTTAACGTTACACCAGTTGAAGTTATATTAAATGTATTAGAACCTCCGTGCTGATTATTCTTAAAATTCATTCTTACATCTGCATCTTTATATTTTACAAAAACAGATTGCGTATAGTCTACTGCACTTAGTGTTCCTAAATTAAGTTGAAATCTTGAAGCATTTGAAGTTGATAATAATTCAGTAGCATTAGTAGTACCATCAGGCGAAGTTGTAGCATTGTATGTTATTGTAGGACTACTTGAAGTAGACCATTGACTAAAATCTTCACTATAAGTAACCAAATTAGTTCTCTGTGGCTCTACTAATATATGTGGACAACCTCCTCCTGTGTAGTCTATACGAGGGATATCAATCTCTCCTCCCTCTACTACAGAAACATTTGTAAGCACAGCAGTTCCAGAAGATGATCCATAAATTTGTACTCTATTTGTATTTGCATCTGTGTTGACAGTTATAATATCTGGCAAGGTAACATTAATCATCTGTCCTGGTATACCTGTAAATCCTGTTCTAAGACGCACAGGACCTTCCCCTTCAAGCTGTATATAATAAGTTGTACCTGTTTCCTCTGTCCAAGGTTGAAAAAGATTTGGACTGTTAGAGGTAAATGTAACTGATCCTAAACTCAACTCAGGCTCCGCAGTACCTGTACCTATAGTCCACCCTTGAAATACCTCTTTTACTGATACGTTGTCTATTGAACCTGCAAAAGCACTTCCTTTAAATAATTCAAATTCGTTTTGGTCAAAAGTACCATATATTGTATGTTCTCCGTTTGTGTTTATAAGTGAAGAATTAGTGCTACCAAAATCTACATATACAGAACCACTTCCACCGTAATTAGATAAAGTAAAAGTAACTTTAGCAGACTTACCACTTAAACCACTTATTGATTGTTCTAATCTTGATGAAGTTCCTGCTACAGCAACTGCTAAGCCATCTCCCATACTCCACCCTGTACCAAAAGTCCAATCTTGCCCAACCTCTTTTACTGATACGTTATTTATTGTTATAGAATTACCTCCTATTAAATTAAAATACCAACCATTATTAGAACCAACTCGAGTATAATAAAAATTATGTGTTCCAACAGTAGAGGGTATCCCTACATAATTACTACCATTAAAATACCTTAAGACTGCAGCATCTTGAGCTGTAATTTGATAAGTAACTTTATATGATGTGCCAGCGTTAGTTACGTTGTTTTGTCTTATCCTATTATTACCAGATACGGTAGTTAGTGTAACACTATCGATAGAAAAAGTAGCACAATTATCCAAATCAGTCCAATCTTGCCCAACCTCTTTTACTGATACGTTGTCTATTGTAACATCTGTTCCTGTTGTAAGCCTTTTTATAACAAAACTATTATTTACTCTATCCCAAGTAAAATAAAGTTTTCTATTTATTCCCGTTGTAGATGTATTCAAAGCAAGACTACTAACTTGTTCTAAGGCTAAAGTTGTTCCATTAGTTGTAATAACATCATAAGTTAATACAAATTGTTTACCACTTAGACTTCCTGTTAAAGTTTGTTGTACATAAGAATTTGTACCTGTAACTGTATTGTTTATTCTTGCACCATCAGTTGTTAGTTCACTTCCTCCGATAAAATTCCAATCCTGGCCAACCTCTTTTACTGATATACTATTAAATACAGAGCCAACACCTGTAGAATAACCATTATTTAGTCCAAGAAGATCATTACTTGAACCACCTGTCATATATATTGTTTGTACACCAACACTTAATGCTGCACTACTATTACCACCTGCATAAATATTAGTAGCACCATCTAAACTTGCTACATCTACAACTATTTTATATTGTTTGCCTGAAGTTATAACGCCTGTCTGATAAGCTAAACCACCACTTGTTTTAGTTCCCTGTCCACCTGCCACACTTATTGACCCATTCCAACCACCTCCTGAAGAAAAGTCTGGATGATTAACTAACTCTGTACCTTCTTGACTAAAATCTCCATTACTCACTTCTTCTGGTCCTATCTGATCGAAGTCGCCATTAGTTACTTCTTCTGGTCCTATCTGATCGAAGTCTCCGTTAGTTACTTCTTCTGGTCCTATCTGCTGAAAGTTTCCGTTAGTGACCTGCTCCACACCTGGTAAGACACCTGCATAATTAATAAATCCTAATGGATCAACTCTTGTAGCAGCACTTGCTCTGGTGAAATCTAAATCAGCAATACCTGTTAGCTCTTGCTTGACAGTTAAATTTCTTATGATTAATAACTCACCACTATTACCGTATATATTTAATGCCGTTCCAAATCCTGCTACACCAGTAAATGTATTACAACCTAAAGGTAAGTGTGTGCTGTTAGTAAGAGTAGTACTCCCTAAAGAGATTGTATTATTTTGATCACCCGTATTTTGAGTAACCTCAAAAGTTACAGTATATCTGTTACCTCCCGTAACACCGCTTATGTTTTGTGCGATAGAAGTGCCAAGAGCATTACCATCATAACGAGCTGAATTCCCACCTATTGACCAACCTGGATTTAATGTCCATGCTGTTGAACCATCAGCAAAATCACCATCATCCGCAAGCTCCCCACCAAAAGTAGGAGAAGGAAGAGCTGCGAACAACTTTCCCTTCTTATATGCATTAGGTGTTATTAATATATCTATCTTATCTAATAAACTCATTGTATACTTTCTAATTGATGTAATACCTGAAGTAAACATGCACGTGCCTCTATTGTTCCTCCATTACAATTTACCCTTATTACAAAAGGTATAAAGTGAGAAGAAGCCCCGCTTTCTATCTTTGAAAAAGGTACGGCATTACCAGATGCTATTCCTAAAGACATATTACCAGAGCGCTATAAGGTCCGTAGCTGTTGATAAAGGACTAACCCTTACAACCTGAATAGGTAAAAAAGCTGCATTACCTATATTCTTATAAGTTAATTCGTAATTAGCTGGCTTATCTACCGCTGTAACATTTCCGTTTTTAGCAGCCATCTGAACTATTAAATCCCCAGTTCCACCAACATATAATGAACATCCAATTGTTGGCCTGTTGTATATTGTAAAGCTATCCGTTGCACCACCTGTTGTTGCAGGTGTTAGAGCTAATGCAGTATCACTATCTATATTTGTTACTGTGTAAGCAACATTAGTTGTTGTGTTGTATACAATAGCACCTATATTTATTCCCGCTGTTGTAAATCTTGGGGTAGCTGGAGTAGCTATTGTTAATGCACCAGCTGTAAAAGATGCTGTTCCAACAGTCTGACCTGTAGTTGTGTCTAATACAACAACCGCTGATGGATCTGGAATAGGCACCGTTGTACTCGGTATTACCTTTAGACCTTCACTTATTTGTAGTTTTTGATATGCCATTTTTTATTTATTTATTTTCGTAAGGAAACATTCTATTTAAAGTATCCTTTCTTTTATTACATCCGCAGTCACTATTAGTAGCCTTAGCTACAGTATCAACTACTTTTTTTATTCCTGTTGCTCTGGTAAACTTCTCTACTGAATCCCCTAAACCTCTTGACTTATTAATTGCAGTTCTTTTCATTATGATTTACAACATTTTCCTGACTTACAACAACACTCACACCAATTAAAACATACTAATCCAAAAGTTATGGCTTCAATCCATTTGCACATTCTTGCTTTCATAATTTATTTTGTTTTACATCCAAAGTTGTTAGCGTAGTTTGCCATCTTTACTACTTTTTCAGAATACTTTTTAGTATTCTTCATTACAGCAGAAGCTCCACTACAAGCATCTTTGAATCCGTTATTCTTAGCCCATTTAGTAAAAGCTCCTTGTCTGGATTCTTTTATTGCTGGGAATTTCTTTTTAGTTCTACCTGCCATTATTTTCTAATTGCAGATCCGATTTTTTTCTTTACATTGTTGATACACTCGTAAGACATATTGTGATCTCCACCGTATGCATGACCGTAATCTTTTTTAGACATTGCTTTAGATTCATCTCTTCTATCTTTCATAGACTGAGACTTCTTTCCGTTTTTAGCTCCTAATGATTCATCAAGTCTTGAATTGTAACCTTGTTTTTTTGATTTACCGTACATAATAATTTATTTTTTAATTTCTACAAAGATAGTTATTTTATTTATTTAATTCCAAGTTGTGTCATATCTCTTGAGGCCTGTTTGAGCTTGCATTCTTTTCTTTCTGTTAGCACGCTTAGTAGCTCTACGCTTTTGATTAGACATTCTTGTGTTAGATCTTTTTTCTTTTCTTTCTGTTTGAGCCTGAATTTTTTCAGCTTTTTTATCTCCTCTTTTTTGAACCCTCTCTGGTCTTGCTTTTATTTTTTGACCTCTTGCCTCTAACTTGGCATTAAGCTTAGCCTTTCTTTCTTTAAGCTCGTTTCTTTTATCAATTAATTTATTTCTTTTTTTACCTATTGGAGCGTTATTTATCTTCTCCTGATTTGCTTTTAATTTTGCTTTAAATGAAGCGTCTTTCTTTTTTTGTTTTTCCTGAAGTCTGCTTGATTTTTTATTAGCAGTCTCTTTAGCTTTTTCTACTTTCTTCTTAGTCTTACCTATATTCTTCTGACCCTTAACCTCCTGCTTTGCAGTAATATTAGCCAACCTTTCTTTATTTTTCTTTTCAGCTAAAGCTTTTTTGTTTGCCGCTTTTATGTCTGCCTCTGATCTTTTCTTTTTGTTAGACTCTTTCTTTAAAGTAGCTTTAGATTTAACAGTAGTTTTCTTTTTTGTAATAGGCTTACTAAAAGGCTTTTTATATTTTTTCTTAGGATCTGGCATAATTTTATTACTTTTGTTCTTGCAAAGATACAAATTAAATTTAATGCCAAATATAGTAAGAAAAAACTACGATAGGATTCAACCCTCACACGATTATATGAAGTACTGGAGGGTGATAAGGTACTGGGCTAAAGCCAAGTATAAGATCGGAACCCCCGATATAGACATGCTATTCTTCCTATATAGCGAACAAATATTTAATAAAAGTAAGTTTAAAGAGTTTGAAGAGTGTATGTCATGGGATGAACCCAGGTTTCATAGGCTCCTGAAAGAAGGATGGATACATGTATGGCGTAAGCGCACAGGCCATGAGACAACACTATACGAGCTTTCTTATCAAGGTAAAAGACTTGTAAACACTATATACAAAAAATTAAATGGAGATGAGATTGCAGAAAACCCAAAGAACAACCCTCTGTTTAGACACGATGCCTCTTACATGGATAAGGTTTACCGTAATATGATATTAGAAATGAATCAGTTTATAAAACAAAAAAAGCTTAAGTAGACTTTGCTTGTATAACAACCCACTGTACGCCATCAGACCAAACCGCACACCCATTGTATGATTTATTAATTTCATAAAAAGACGCTCCATCAATAGTCTCCGCTCCTGGTGCTGTTATGTGAATTTTTTCGGAAGCAGTAACAGAGCCATCATTTACAAATCTTATTTTTCGATAAGGAATAGCTGCAGCACTTGGAAGTATAAATTCATATGTACCAGGGCCTCCACCCCCTATCCAAGAAAAATCAACTATATTGTTTGTAGCTGTATATGTATCGCTGCCAGCAGGAGATGCTTCTTGAAAGTAAGGAACAAGTCTGATAATTTGAGTGTCCTCAATAATAATATTTATAGCAGCTGCTAATTCCTCAATTGTATAAGCGTCTCTCCAGCTATTAGCTAAATAAGATCCTTTGTTTGTTGTTTCTATTGAAGTGTCTACTCCATGAAATTTAGTTCCTGCAGGTATTGAACTCATAGGAACAAAGATACAAAATAATATTACACAACTACAACAACATCTCTCTCCTGAATAACAGTGTAGGGATTGTCCTTTATTAACATCTCATGACCTGCAGCACCGTCATAGTAAATAATATCTCCAGAGTTAATTACACTCACATCAGTACCAGCCTTTATAACCTCACCCTTCTTGTACCTAAACCCAGAGGCATCTTGAGCAGATAATAAAAGACCTGACTCAGTTTTTAACTCTTCTTTTATTTTTTTTATTACTATGTACTTTCCTATTGGCTTCATATTGTTTTATGTTTTCAATTAATTTTTTATCAGAGTCCTCCTTGAAAAATAATGATCTTATAAGCTTAATCATCTTTCCCCGCTCTGGCGTGTGTTATAATTGCATTGGTAGTAAGGATAGTCGTAGCTACACTTATTGCATTAGAGAGCGCCTGACAGGTAACCTTAGCTGGATCAATAACCCCCATCTTAAACATATCTCCCCACTCCCCTGTCTTTACATTCAATCCTTCATTATTAGCATCATACATAAGTTTTTCGTTATCATCTTCAGATAACTCTAAGCCTGCATTAGAATATATTTGCAACAAAGGCGCTCGAAGTGCTGTCGCTAAAATCTCACCTGCAATCTTATAGTTCATATCTTCAGCGTATGTAGCTTTTTTATAAAGCGCTACACCTCCCCCTGCTACTATTCCTTCCTGTAGTGCGGACCGCACTGCACAGACAGAGTCATCGACTCTGTCGAATTTTTCTTTTTGCTCAATATCAGAGGTAGCTCCAACGTAAATACATCCTATACCACCAACCAAAGATGCGATACGCTCGTTCACAAAGTCTCTCTCGTGCTTAGCCGTTAGTGTTTCTTGCTGTAGTCTAAGCTCTGTCACCCTATCCATAGTCTCCTTAGTAATCTCGCCGTTCTTAATTATTATGGTATTGTCTTTCCCTACAATTATTTTATCTGCATACCCTAAGTCCTCTGGTCTAATCAATGACAAATCATCTCCTGTCTTCTCTGAAAAGTATTTAGCACCTACTGAGAACGCAATATCCTGCATTAACTCATGAGACTTGTAGCCGAATGATGGCACCATGATATTACAAAACTTTAAACCATTACGCTGAACGTTAGCCGCCATAGTATTAATAACATTCTGAGAGCAGTTCCCTATGATAAGAAGCTTCTCTCCAGCATTAATAATTGGCTTAAGTACATTCTCAATCTGAAGTATGTTGGTTATCTCTGTATCACACAGCAAAACCTTAACACCCTCCATAATACACTCGTCCTTTCTCTGGTCATTAATAAACATCGTAGAGGTATAACCCCTATCAACTTTTATCCCGTTAGTAACCTCAGAATATGTCTTGTCAGTTTGAGATCTCTCAACCGTTACAATACCATCCCTACCAACTTCCTTATAGGCCTCAGCTATAATCTTACCAATCTCAGGATCATTATTAGCAGAGATTGTGGCAATATCCTCCAACATATCATCAGTAACTGGGATTGCTCTTTCTTTAATCTCGTCTAAAATAGCTTGTCCCTGCCATCTAATATCTCTAACTATCTCTATGGTATTATCACCCTCCTTAATATACTTCTGACCCGCCTTTACTAAAGCCTCCGTCAAAACAATAGCCGTAGTTGTTCCGTCACCAGCTACATTAGCCGTCTTCTCCGAAGCTTGCTTCATCATCCTAACCGCTAAGTTCTCTACAGGATCAATAAGAAATATACTCTTAGCCACAGTAACACCATCCTTAGTTACTGTTAACCCCTGAGTATGCTGTGTCGATTCAATTAAAACAGTCTGACCCTGAGGTCCTAATGTTGACTTAACCGCATTAGATATTTTTGAGATTCCCGATATTAGTTTTGTTCTTGCCTGCTCATCAAACGACAGGTCTTTTGGAATGTATCCTTGTTCTTGCATCTTGTTGTGTATTTGATTAAAATTAATTTAAAGCAAAGATACTAAAAATAAATAAACACTATGACAACATTTTAAGTTTTTACTTTCTATTTGTTATATATATATTTATTATTATTATTATTATTTATTATTATATATTTTAGACTTAAAGTCGTCATCTTGTCATAAATAAATATAATATATTGAAAATCAATAAGTTAGGTACATGACGACTTTTTTTAAAGTCATCATAACTATGACGAGTCTTGAAATATTATTAAAAAAAAGAGGTAGACTATAAGCCTACCCCTCTCACACAACAGAACAAATAAGAAATCCTTAAAAGTCTAACTGCCTAAAATTCTTTTTATTTTCCGCTAACTCAATACCCTCAGCTATACGGTTTATTTTACGATCATTCTTAACCGCACGCTTAATACGAGAAGCCTGAGCTATACCCGTCTCACCATCTCTACGCTCATTTATAAGCCTTCCGTTCTTTACATATAACCCATCTACATAATCCATTTTTTTCATAGTGCTTTTTATTTTTCACAAAGATATAAAATTTTTTTAGATGTCTCGGGGTTGAGGGTTATTATACGTTATACGCACACACATTGCCTCAGGAAATAGATTTCAAAAAGCATCCCCCCCTTGCCGATTTGGAAATTTTCAGTCAGATTTTTTGACGTTTTTGTATGAGCCTCCCGTATGCCGTAGGGATTCCCCTTGTACACTACCTTCCTTCCTACCTTACACTCCTATTGTACTCTTAATGTCTACGATTACACTAATACCTTCCCCTCTTTGCAAGGGATAAAAGAGAATATATCTTTAGTTAGATAAAGAGAGATGTCTCTTAATCCCCCAACCATCCCCAAAATACCTAAACATATCAACAAATCAATAGATCATTGCGAAAGTACGTAAGATGCTGATAATCAGTTAGTTTCATTTCATTTCATTTATGGAACAAGATATTCTTTTGAATTTATAGTTGACAATCCAATTATTTATAGTATCTTTGTACAGAATTTAAACAAAACATTAACTTAAAAACACACACAAAATGGACAAAGAAATGATTAACGCAGGATTAGGAACGACACTAACTAACCAAGATTTACAGATGTTAGAAGTAGCAATCGGAGAGATGATTGATAAGGAGTTAAGTAAGCAAAATTCAGAAGTATATGGAAGAGTTTCTCCTGTTGATTTGCATAGGTTAGCTAAGATGGAGATAGCTGAAAGTAGAATCCAAAAGATTAGATTGGAAAGAATGAATGATATTGATAAACCGATGTCAGTAGAGGTGGTATACTAAAAACCTCTCTCCAGAACGACACCTCACACTGAATTAAGTGTGGGGTTTTCGTAGTAGAGGGCTATTCCTCGTAAAATTTAAACACACACACAATGAACAAGCAACAAGAAGAATTAGCAATGAGATTAGACATACTCATTCCGATGAAATGGTTATCTGATAATTATACGCTATCAGGAAACAACAAACACATCTTATCAAAGGTAGTAGAATTGAATCCTGAATGGGCAATAGAAGTAGTCAACAATGGAGAGTTAAAGTTATCTGATGTACTGCATGACTTTAAAGGTATCTACTCTGAAGATGAGCATTTCGTACCAAGAATATCTACTGATAAAGAGTACACATTTGATGAGGTATGGGATGCTTTAATAGAGCATGGAATTGCTACTGAAAATGAGTTAAGATTAGTATGTCATATCAATGGTAGTAAGATTGAATCTTTGAATGATGTATTAGAGGTAAGAACATCTTATAAAGATTGGGAGCAATACAAATCAATGGAATAAATACTCTGATGAGTCTGCTGAAATGCAACGAAACTACTCTTAATTGAGTAGTCAGTATTAATTTAAATAACACACAATGACAAATAATAATGAGATGGTAAAAATATGGTTTGATGATATGGAAGAGATGTTCCAAATCAAACTATCAGAATGGGAGAAATTAAAAGATAATGCTTTACCCCCTTACAATAATTATAGTGAGCATTTAAAGGATGATGGTGATGAATGGGAATGGAGTAATGCATCTGAATTAGAATTTATGTATCATAGAATTAAAGTATGGAGAGAGGGATACGGCAAGTAAGATACTCTGATGAGGATTTAATATCCGAAACTACCGAAAGGTAGTCAGTATCATAAGATACCAATTAAACACACACACAAATGACAACAAGTGAAAAAGCAGTAGAGGTACTTAAAACCAAGTACGGCATAGATGCAAGAATCTATGAAGATAATGTATACTTAGCAGTATGGAATGATGACTTATCAGATACCATAGATGTTGAAGCATCTAAAAGACAAGTAGAAGATTGGGCGTTAGAACATGACAAAGAAGGAACATGGTATGGAGAATATAAAGCAAAGTAATAGAGATACTCTGATGATGGACTCAATGTCCGAAACACTACGCAAGTAGTGTCAGTATCATAAGATACCAATAAAAACACACAATTATGAAATACGCAAGAAAATGTGATTACACAGGGAAAGGAATGAATACAGGATATGTATTTATTGATGATTCCTGTATGATAGATGATAGAGAATTATTTATCAAAGAATTAAGAAAAGATAGAGAAGGTATTATGAATTTAATACCAAAAGATATCAATGATATCAAAGAGTTTGATAATTCTTGTTATCTAACTAAAAAAGAGATAGAGCAGTTATCTAATAAAGTAGCAAATGCATTTAATAATACTGAAACTGATGAAGAGTTATGCGATATAGCATATGCAGTAGATTATTATTATTGGACAGAATGGGAAGATGAATATGAGTATGAAGAAATTAATGGAGTATTAACTGAAATAGAATAGATATGAAAGATATATTAGGATTACCAATGAAATGGTTAGCAAGATACTACTACACAATATTGATAGTATGGCTAACATTAACGATGAGTAGCTGTGGATTAAGATTTGGAGACTACCATGCATGGGAAAAAGATTATAAACAAAAATGTATAAGAAAATGATGAGATTAAAATTAAGTATGATAACATTTAATATGTTAGAGAGTCATTTCAGTAATGACTACGGGAAAAAGAATGGTAATGGTGTAGCTATGCCACTTGGAGATGATAGCTTACACATGATTCATAATGAAGGAGCATTAGAGAATTACAAAGAGACAATAACAAAAAAGTTTGGAGATGTTATGGTGTTATTACAGGATCGTGACGAAGTATGGTTTAACAAGGTAAAGATTGATGACGGAGTATTTCAAGATTATCATAGAAAATATATGCAGAAAGCAATGAGCAATAGGAGTTAACGTGTGTGTTTTCCATCATCTAACCTCACTACGAAAGTAGTGGGGATTTGGTGGTAGAGGGATGTTCCTCACACAATTAAATTAAATTATTATGAGTAGAAAAGAAATGGAAACAATAACAGACAAAAAAAGAATTTTTAATTTTTTAATAGATGACTTAATTAAATTAAAAAAAGATATTAAAGAAAACAACAAAGAAGAAATAAATATATTTTTTTCTTATTGGAGACAACATATAAACAAATTAAACGATTTAGGATTAAATACTAACTTAATAAATAAACATTAAATAGATATGGATGTAAAAGATTTAATAAACAAATTACAAGAACTACCTCAGGATATACCAATCAGAACAATAATGAATGATGTTCCTGATGATTTACCTAATGAATGGGTATTTAAAGTAGAACTACATGAAACTTGTGTAGCTGATACAGACAATAATAATAAAGTATATCAAGAGGTAGTATTAATAACAAATCAATAAAAATAAATAGATATGAATTGGAAAGAAATGAAAAGTAAGATACTATCAAATAGTATATTATTAGAGAAGCTAAAAAAGTTTCCTAACAGAAAGTTTATTCAGAAGTGTCAGCAAAAATTAGATGCATACAAGAAACCTAAACCAAATCCTTTAAATTGGTTTAATCATTTTGTTGATTACATTGAAAATACAGATAGTAATCTTTATAATCAAGCGTGTGAGTATGCCGACAATAAAGAAAAGCAAGAAAATGAATAGAGAATTAACATACAATAAGTGGATAAAGTATATCCATGATTACCAATTAAATAAAATAAAAATTATGAAAAAAGATCAAGCGTTAAAAAAAATCAGTAATATGTTAGGAGACAAACATATACATATATCAGATGAGGTAAAAATAGATGATATAAAGGGAACAAAAGGGAAAGTATATGTAGATAATTCATTGTTAATGGAGTTAATAGATGAAATTGCTACTCAAATGACAGAAGAAAAATTTGGAGAATACTATCGCAATACGGGATTTGATAATGTTAAAGATAGAACGTACACTTTAACAGATGAAGCACAGGATTTTTACAATGAAAAGTATGATGAGGTAGAGGGTATGATAAATAACATTACTAACATATATTCAAATAATGATGAGCGATAGATTAGAAAGTAGTTTTGCAGAAATAATAATAGTAATTTTAATAACATTAATAATTTTAATATCAATATGAAACAGACAAGCGAATTAATTAAGGAAGTAGGAAGAGAGGTAGTAATGTTACTACTTGAAAAGAATAAAGCATACGGAGATACTGCAAATGATCCTCCTAAAATATTTTCTAAACTATCTGCTAAAGAGGGAATACTGGCAAGGATAGATGATAAGTTAAGTAGGATTAAAACAAGTGGGCTAAACGATAAAACTGAGGATACAATGCTTGATCTAATTGGATACCTTATATTGTATAGAGTGCAATGTAAAAAAGAGAATAAATAATGGAAAGTGATAAAATTATACACGATACATATAATTATTTAGTTTGTAATATATGTCAAGAGGAAGAAATATTTGAGACCAATACAAATGGGGTTTGCTGTATGTGTGCAGACAACAGAGTGGAGGATGGAATATGGACTGAAGAACAAAGATATAGTGATGATTTAAGAACTAACCAAGATGGAGAAATAAAAATAAGTTAAACATAATTTTGCTATTAATTGAAAAAGAATTATATTAGCAACCTAATCAAATTAAATATGAAAAAAGAAATATTTGACTCCTATGCTGAGTCAATAGCAAAGCAATTCCACCTTAGTTTAGACCAGATGTTTGATAAATCTAAGCGTAGAGATATTGTAGATGCAAGACAAATGTTATACTACTTATGTATGGAAAGACCAATTAGAATATCATACATCCAGAGGTTTATGAATGAGCAAGGTTTAGACGTTGCACATTCAACTATTATACATGGCTACAACAGAGCTAAAGGTATGGTAGATAAAGATCCTGACTTTAAGAATGTAGTAAACAAACTACAAAATGTATAACATAGAGGAAATTTATTCTCAGTCCTTATCTGATGAATTTTCTATACAAGTTGAAAAGCCGTTAGGATTTAGTGTAGTAAATTATGGAGTAAAGATTCAGAAGTTTGATAGTAAGATTGAATTATTAAACTGCTCTAAGAGTGGTAATTATTTTCAAGAATTTACAGAGGATGAGTATAATTTATTTTATCAATACGGATGGAAGGAGGGAGGAGTAAGACTATCATTATTAAATTACAAAAGAAAGTTAGATTTAGTAAACGATAAAATAAGGAAAGAGATTAATACTCGAAAGAATAATAAACATATATCTAAATTAAAGTCAACAAGAGAAAATTTGTTGGTTAGATATGCAACCAGAAATAAACAATTAAATAAAATTAAATCAAATGAAAAAAAACATTTTTAAAGAATTATCTGCAGTTTCTATAAAAGGAAAGACAGATAAAAAAGGAAAGTTTGATTATATGTCTTGGGCTACGGCTTGGAGTATGATCAAGTCAGAGTACCCTAATGCACAGAGAAAAGTATATGAGTCAGAACACACTGGACTAAACTTTTTTACTGATGGTAAGACTGCATATGTTAAGGTAGGAATTATAATTAATGATATGGAACATATTGATTATCTACCAGTTATGGATTTTAGAAATAATTCTATATCAATGGAGAAGTTATCATCTATGGATGTAAATACGGCAATACAAAGATCAACTGCTAAGGCAATTGCTATGCATGGATTAGGATTATCATTATGGATTGGAGAGGATACAATTATAACTACTCCAGCATCTAATGTAGTTAGTAAGAATCCATTACCTACAAAACAAAAGTCAGTACAATTAAATATTGGAGATGCTAACTGGGATAGAGTTATGAAGTATATTGTAGATAATAAAGAGTTAGGATTACCTAAGATTGTTAAAGCACTTGAGACTAAGTATAATATTAAGGCAAGTGTTAAGAAAGAACTTTCAAAGTATATCAAGTAATGGAAGGCGTTACTTTATACGATCTACTTAACTTAAAACTATCAAGGTTAACGTGGACAGAAAAAATTCATGAGAGTAAAATTTTAAGTGAAGAAGGATTCTCTGTAGAAATAGATTACTATAAAAATATTGGTAAGAATAAAGATAAAGACCAGTTACTTGTAAATATTAATTATAAAGACATAAACATAGGTGCATTTGGATCTATAGATAATGAAGAGTCGGATTACTTTGCTAAGTGGTTTATTGATCAAACTGAAATAATTGATAAGTCTGATGAGCTACATGAGAAATTTTTAGAGACTGAGGGTAGGGATAAATTTAAAAACTTATAGTATGTATCAAATATTAGAAAAATTAAAAGATGATAAGAATTATTATGGGGAGTTTGGTCAGCAGTATCTATCAAACTCTGATATAATAACTTTATTAAACGATCCAAAAGAATTTAGGAAGCCAAAGGAGGTAACAAAGGCAATGCTAATGGGGAGATATTTCCATACTGCCATGTTAGAGCCAGATAAGTTAGATTCATCAGAGTTTATAGATATAGATGTATCAAGTAGAAATACTAAGAAGTATAAGGAAGAGTTGCTTATACAAAATAAAAGTCTTATTATGCTAACTAAGGAAAAGTCTGGTATTAATAATGCAATTTCTACTATGAAGAACAATTTAGAATTCTATGATGCTATCTATGATTTAGATAATACATATGAAGTACCTGCGGTACATGAAGTTATGGGTATTATGTGGAAAGGTAAGGCAGATATTGTAGCTAAGGATATGTTAATAGATCTTAAGACTACCTCAAACATCAAAGACTTTAAGTATAGCGCACGAAAATATAATTATGATAGTCAGGCATACCTATACCAACAATTCTTCAACAAACCTCTTGTATTCTACGTTGTAGACAAGTTAACGTTGGAGTTAGGGATATATCATCCATCACAAAAGTTTTTGGAGTATGGAAAAGAAAAAGTAGAGCGAGCAATCGAAGTGTATAACAAATTTTATAGTAAAGATGCTAAAGAAGATATTGAAACGTACGTCATTAAAGAGGTACTTTAAAAAGAAAAGTGTGGTGTGGTTGCAAATTCCAACCGACCTCAACACACAAGCTGATAGAGATAATCTCATGGAAGCTACAATGAATCAGTTGGAAAAAATTATTTATAAAAATTAAATTATGGCAGAAGAAAAAATTTATGTAGGAAACGGTACAGCTAAATTTGATGGAAATCAAATTGCTTGTAGCGTATGTTTAACAGACTTACCTCAAGAACATATGTTTGAGTACAATGGAAAGAAGTACATCAAGCTAATTGTACAAGAGAAAAAGTCTGTAGATGAGTATGGAAAATCTCATTTTGTTGCGGTTGACACATGGAAACCAGAAACAAAGAAAGAAACTGCACCAGCAGTGGAAGAAGATCTACCTTTCTAATAAAGGTAAGGTTATGAAGTAGAAGAGGGACTTATTGTCCCTTTTCTTTTCTCTTATATATGACGAGATGACGACTTGGTCCTAACTTTTTAGCACTATATAGTTTTTTATATATAATCTTTATTTATTTATATATATTCTATATATTTTCTTATCATCTTGTCATAAAAAAAGAATATATAAGTAGTAGTTAGTAGAAAAAGTAAAAAATAACTTGTCATAAAGTTATCATAAATTAAAATAAAATAAAATAAAATGGAAATAACAATATTTAAAGATATTAAAGATACTGCTCAACCTTTTTATAGAGATGTAGATATAATAATAGAAAGGATAAGAGAGGGAGCATCACAAGAAATAGTACGAGCAATCCGATCAGAGAAAGATAAAGAAAAAAGAAATCAATTAAAGCAATCATTACCAGCAATATGTTTTAGTGGTAAATTTACAAAAAGAAATGACTCATCTTTAGTCAATCATAGTGGTTTAATTTGTTTGGACTTTGATAACTTTCCTTCTGAGAAGGAGATGCTGGAAGAAAAAGAAAACTTAACTAAGGATAGGTACACCTATTCTGTATTCGTATCACCAAGTGGATTAGGATTAAAGGTATTGGTAAAGATTCCTGATGAGGTAGACACACATAAACAATTTTTCACATCCCTTCAGCATCATTACAATAATGAGTTTTTTGATATAACATGTAAGAATGTATCAAGAGTTTGTTATGAATCATATGATCCATTAATTTATATTAATGAGCAGTCAAGTATATTTAATCAAATACTTGAGCAAGAGTATCAGGAAGTTGTAAAGCATAAGGATGTACAGACTATACCAATAACAGATGAGAACAAGATAGTAGAAATTTTAACTAAGTGGTGGGAAAGAAAGTATGGATTAAATAGTGGAGAGAGAAATAACAATGTGTATATATTAGCAGCAGCGTTTAATGATTTTGGTGTAGCTAAAACATTAGCTGAATATGTGATGGGTAACTTTGTTAGTAAAGACTTTCCTCAAAGCGAGATCAAAAGAACAATACAGTCAGCGTACAAGCAGGTACAAAACTTTGGTACTAAGTACTACGAGGATGAGGAGAAAGTTAATAATGTAAAACAAAAATTAAGAAAGGGAGCTACTGCATCAGAAATTAAAACACAAATAGCTGAAGAATTAGATGTAGAAGATAGTGTTTTAGATAATGTGGTACGAAGACTCGAGGAGGAGCAAGACAAACAAAAGTTTTGGACTAAGAGTGATAAGGGAGTAGTTAAAATAATTCACATTTCATTCAAACAATTCTTAGAAGAGAATGGATTCTATAAATTTAATCCTGAAGGAAGTAAGAACTATGTTTTTGTTAAGGTTACTAATAATTTAATAGACCACACATCAGAGAAAGAGATTAAAGACTTTATCCTAAACTACTTATTAGATGTAGATGATAAGAGTATATATAATTACTTTGCTGAGTGTACAAGATATTTTAGAGAAGAGTTTCTAACCTTACTATCATCTATAAATGTTTACTTTATAGCGGACACTAAAGATAATGCTTATCTGTACTACACAAATTGTGCAGTTAAGATTACTAAGAATGAAATAATACCAATAGACTACTTAGACTTAGGAGGTTATGTTTGGAAGGACCATGTTATTGATAGAGTGTTTGATGTTTGTGAGGTTACAAATTGTAATTATAAAACTTTCATTCATAATATATCAGGATCAAATGATACAAGAATAAAGTCTATGGAGTCAACAATGGGTTACTTACTACATGGATGGAAGAACTTATCGTACTGCCCAGCTACCATATTAAACGATGAGGTTATATCAGACAATCCTGAAGGTGGTACTGGTAAAGGTTTGTTTATGAATGGGTTATCTCATATGAAAAAGTTAGTAGTTATAGATGGTAAATCATTTAACTTTGAGAAGTCATTTGCTTATCAATTGGTTTCTGCTGATACTCAGATACTATGCTTTGATGATGTAAAGAAACATTTTGACTTTGAGAGATTGTTCAGTGTAGTAACAGAGGGACTAACTTTAGAGAAGAAAAATAAGGATGCAATTAAGATACCATTTAGTAAATCTCCAAAGGTTGCCATCACTACTAACTATGCAATTAAAGGTAAGGGATCTTCTTTTGAGAGAAGAAAGTGGGAGTTAGAACTTAGTCAGTATTACACTAAAGAGTTTACACCACTTGTAGAGTTTGGTAAGTTAATGTTTGGTGAGTGGAATGATAATGACTGGTGTCAGTTTGACAATTATATGATAATATGTCTACAATTATACTTAGATAAAGGATTATTAAAGAGTGACTTTGTTAATCTTAAAACACGTAAGTTTTCTGCTGAGACATCTCATGAATTTATAGAGTGGTGTGGAATTATAGATGGAATGCATAATCCTAAGTTAACTAAAGACTCAAGAATTTATAGTAATGATTTATATATGGATTTTGTAAATGAGTATCCTGACTATGGACCAAAGGCTAAGATGACAGTGAGTAGAATTAGATTTGGAAAATGGTTAGCGTCTTATTCTGTTTATAAATACGATTGTAATCCGTTAGAAGGTAAGGATATGATGGGTAAGTGGATAAAATTTGTTGACAGTACTTACTATGAAAGTGATACGGTATGATAGAGTATAGAGATTACCAAAAGAATATTATATCAGATGGTGTTGGTATAATAAAAGAGAATAGGTTTTTATATTTAGCAATGGAGGTAAGAACTGGTAAAACATTAACGAGTTTAGGAATATGTGATAAGCTTAATGTAGATAAAGTTTTATTTATAACTAAGAAAAAAGCTATATCAAGTATACAAAATGATTATAATTTATTACAACCATCTTTTAATATTGAAATAATAAACTATGAATCATTACATAAGGTTAGACAGACTGGTTGGGATGTTGTAATATGTGACGAGGCTCATGGTATGGGAGCATTTCCTAAACCAAGTGGTAGATCTAAGAAGGTAAAGAATATTATATTCAGATCTAATCCTTATGTTATATTATTAAGTGGAACTCCCACCCCTGAGGCTTACTCTCAAATGTATCATCAAGTATATTTTATACCTAACAATCCGTTTGCTATGTATAAAAACTTTTATCAATTTGCTAATGATTATGTTGGTGTAGTTAAAAAGAAGATAGGAGGAATGTATATCAATGATTACTCTAAGGGTAGTAAAAAGATTATAGAAACCATGTCACCTTATACTATTAACTTTAGTCAAAAGGATGCGGGCTTTGTAGTTGACACTACTGAGTATGTGTTAGAGGTTGATATTAAACCTGAGACTATTAAATTAATTAACAAATTAAAAAGAGATTTAGTTGTAGAAGGTGAAAGTGAAGTAATACTTGCAGACACTTCAGTTAAGCTAATGACTAAGGTACATCAGATGTGTAGTGGTACTATTAAATTTGAGAGTGGGAACTCTATGATACTGGATCTAAGTAAGGCTGAATTTATAAAGAAAAAATTCAGAGGATTTAAGATAGGAATATTTTATAAATTTAAGGAAGAGTTAAATGCTATTAAAAAAGTTTTTGGTGATGATATATGTACGGACTTAGATTGTTTTAATACTACTGATAAAAATATAGCACTTCAAATTGTAAGCGGTAGAGAAGGTATTAGTTTACGAAAGGCTAATGCATTAGTTTATTACAATATAGACTTTAGTGCTACATCATATTGGCAATCAAGAGATCGTATGACAACTAAAGATAGATTAAAGAATGATGTGTACTGGATATTTAGTAAGGGGGGTATTGAGAGGGATATTTATAAAGCGGTAGTTAAGAAGAAAGACTATACCCTTACTCATTTTAGAAGAAAATTTATAAATTTGTAAAACATAAAACAATGAAAGAAATAGGAAGTTTAGAAATAACAAGGTACAATTACGAGGAGGTAGACGGAGAGCCAAAGATTATTATATCTATGGTAAAAGTATTAGATAAAAAAGGAAAGTATATAAAATTTGCCAAGCTAAAAGAGGTAGAGAAGTACCTTTCAAAGTACCCTGTTATATTTAAAGATATAGGTTAGTAATGACCGAACAACAAATACAAGCAAAGAGGATTAAGCAATTGGAGGCGGAAGGATACTATGTTCTTAAGCTAATCAAGACTAATAAGAATGGCATCCCCGACCTCCTTGCAATCCCTCCAAATTGTGATGTATTATTTTCAGAAGTAAAAAAACCAACAGGTAAGTTATCAAAATTACAAGAGTATAGACTAAAAGAATTAGATAAACATGGATGTAAAACAGAGGTATACAAGGGAGACAGATGAATATAAAGTAGAAGATGATTTTATTGAAAGCATTCAACGATTTGATATTAGAACAGGAATTAAGATAGCAAATTACATCAATAAAAAATCATTATACATACCTGAAAGTACTTTAGTATCTACCATAATGGGTGGCCTTGTAATCAATGATGAGAATGAGCCAGTAACATTTGCAGTAGAAATAATAAAAGACTTTTCTCCAAAAATAAAATTAACAGATCTAAAACCTATAAGCATGGACGAGTATTTAGATTTGTACAACTTAAATTTAAAATCAAATGGATCACTTAAAAGTAAAAGCAGTTAAGAATTTAGTGGTGTCCCATACAGGACTAAATTTAGACAGTAGATTTAAAACAGATCCTTTAATAAAAGCAAGAGCTATTTGTTATAAGATATTAAAGGACGAGTGTAATATGTCTTACACTTACATAGGAAAACAATTTGGTAAGCATCATGCAACAATTATGCATTCACATCGAGAGTTTAAATGGATGGTGAAGGCTGATAAAGACATGGAGAGAAAGTATAATTTAATTTTAAATTTATACAAAGAAGAGAAAGACCAGTACACAGAATTAACACCAGCTGAAATAAAAAAAACTTTAAAAGATTTGGCTGAACAAAATAAAATGTTAAATTTGTCTGTGATTAATGTTCAAAAAGAGTTGAAAGAAAGATTAATACAGTTAGAAACTAAAATTGATAAACTAATTAGTAGCGTATAATTAAATGCCAAGAGTAGCACCAGAAGATGTACAAGCAATATCGCATATAAACCATACATGTGATAGCATCCACGACTTTGCTGATAACTTATATGAAGACTTAATGGATAGAGAACATGAGTCTATTAAAAAATCAGCCCAAGAACTAATCAACCATCTTAATGACTTAATTTATTCCATGTCTGATGAGATATAAAAAAGAAAATTGTGTTGTAATATGGCCATCTTAATTTGTTATGGGTTACAAACGCAAGGAAGATCAGGCTTTTAACTCTAAAAAACATTATGAAAATAATAAAGAAAAAATTAAACTTAGGTCTGCTAAAAGAAATAAAACTCAACGTAGGTCTAATGTTGATTATGTAAAGGATGTAAAAAGAACAACTCCATGTGTAGATTGTGGAGAGTCTAACCCAGTACTGTTAGAGTTTGATCATGTGCGGGGAGAAAAGGTAAAGTGTATATCTGATATGGTAAGAGGAGCTTACAGTATAGAAACTATAAAAGAAGAAATAAAAAAATGTGACGTTAGATGTGCAAATTGTCATAGGTTAGTAACACATGAAAGAAGAATAGAAAAGAAAATATAATGGATGAAATTTTAATGCAAAAGTTAGAAGAGAATGAATGCTTATTAGCCACAGGATATGAGTCAGCTTTAATAGGAATAACTGAGGGTCCTAATCCTGTAGCTGTATATGATACTGACGAGTGTATAAGATGTTTAATGGAAGAGGATGAAGAAAGGTTGAGCCAAGAGGATGCCTTAGATTTTTTTTATTTTCAGACTGTCAATGCTTATGTAGGAGAAAAGACACCAATATTTATTAAAAGATATGAATAAACAAATAGCGAAAGAGTTACATCAGTTTAGTAAAACAATAGCCGAAAGGTTTTCTCGTAAGGACAGAGAGGGAAATGTTTCTCAAGAATCATTCAGTGTAGAAGAGGTTATACCAACTTCAGATCATACAGCAGTTATTAATTTTAAAAAGAGTAGCGGAAAGATAGGTGTGGCCTTCTGTTATTATATAGCTAAAGGAATGTCAAAGGGCTGGAAGTATTTCTTTCCTACTGACTCACATCTTAATGGGTTCCAAGCTTTCTTATATTATAAGTTAGATGCTGAGCGCAGAAACTATGATAAGAATTTTTTAGTGGAACAGTATAATAGAAATAGAGAAATTAAAGATCAAATTAAATATGAGCATGAAATATAAAACAATAAAAAGTGTGCTGAGAAATAATATAGAAAAGAAGGTTAATGTATTATGGACGTGGGATAAAATTGAAAATAACTTTACTCAAATATATCATAACTACAATGATGGCCTGCGTATATACACGCCAGCACAACTATTAGAAGAAATAGAAAAAGAACTTAAGCTGCAAGCTTCTTAGCTTTTAATAACTCAGCACACTTTTCATACTCTTCAGTAGATGTAAAATATTCTATAAGGGTATCGTATATATCATCCACCATTACTACCACAGGATTTTCAGGGTTATGCATAAAATATAAAGTATCTTGTTCTTCTAACAATTCATCAACCGTTTTCTTTCCCATCAGTAACTCATAGCTACTCCTCATACACAAGTCTTCATTGAATTCCATATTATTCCATAGGGTTTTTATATAACATAGGGTCTGTTTTATCGTTCATTGGATCTTCTGTATTCATAGGATCTCCAGAAATCATAGGGTTACTATCTGCTTTTTTCTTTGCTTTTCTTTTACTTTTTTTATTACGTTTTCTTTCTGCCTCATTCATTATTTGATACTCACTATAATTAAATAAACGCATAATTACTTTAGCAGGATCTTCCCCTCCATCAATAAGCTCATCCATGTTTTTAAATATCTTACGTAAATTATTAACAGGTAGTCCAGTGTATTGAGATGCTTCAGCAATAGCGGCATATAAAGCTTCTTGTTTTTTCTTAGGATCTTTAAGCTTCCTATACCTAAGAAACTTCTTAGCAGTTTCTGCTCCTTGAGTTAAAATAGGTAATGAATCAGCAGCTATAAAACTTTCAGGCTTATCGGAAAACATATTTTTAATCATAACAGCAAGGTCTCCATATAAGAATAAAGCATTTATGTTTCCAAGTATAGCTGCCCATACTAAATCTTCAGTGTCTTCATCATCCCAATCCGCCAACAAACCTGGCATACCATTCGCTACATATTGAAAGAATACGGGCATTACAACATGATAGGTTAAAAATATACGACCAGCATCCATTTTATTTCCCTTTCCTGACTTACCCCCTGAAGAAGCAAGTCTATACATATTTCTTATAGCATATGCTTCTTTTCTTAAGTATTGCCTTGGAGTAGTTAAGAACATATTAAGTGCTCTAAATATTGGTCCCTTAGTTTGATAGGCATCTCTATCTTGTAAATCTGTAGACTGCTGAGATCTTTTAGTGTCTCGTTCAAATTTAATAATAGCTTCATCAATTGCTTCCTGTTCTGTCTTACCAGCTTCTAATGCTTTGTTTTTATAGTACACATAGTTAGGAACGCCTCCTAAATAAATTGCACCTCTATCCCCTACCTTTGTAGTGTACATTAAAATATTTACAAGAGACTCTTTATTAGCCCCGCTCATAATTCTTTGTCCTCCAATTTTAATATCAGGAAATATAGATTCCATAGCTTTATCAGAATACATCTCAATAGCCTTAGTCATACTCTTAGCATCCCTATCTTGTAAGTAAGTAGAGTTAGCCGCTATCTCTTTCCATATAGATTTTACATCTTGACCTTTACCAAATCTACTTAAAGCAGCATTCTTCATCCAATTAACATAACCTATATCCGTAGCATATGTTAAGAATGAAGTTAACTGTTTAAGGGTTACTACTGGATTGACACCTAAACGAGATAGTATAAACATATCTTGCATAATATCTACAGCGTTATCCATTTGTACATCATCTTTAGCAGTTCCTTTGTTAGCTATTTTTTGAATAGCCATTTTGATAGCTTTTAAAGTGGATTCACCATGTAGTTTTATAATCTCCGATTCTATTAATTCATTAGTAAATAATTTATTAATATCATTAACAGGACGTGCATAAGCCGAAAAGTATTCCATGTCTCTCATGTAAGTATAAAGAGCATTAGTACCATCAGTAGGTTTAATAGCATTTTTATTATTTTCTCTCATTTTAGTAGAGTTAGCACTTACTACAGTCTGAAAATTTGCTTTTTGTTTTTCTGTTCCAGGGATAAGCCTAACTCCCTCAGCTTCAAAACCATCTCTATAAACCATACCTGCATAGTTTACATTATATGGCATCTGAGTTCTGTATATATCTTGATATGCTTCATTGTAATGATTATAAAGCATAGGGTATAATATTTCTACCTGCCAGTCTGCAAACTCTTTTAAGTTTTCGTATTTTTCAGATTCTAATCGGGTAGTTATTTCATTCATTACATTGACTAACCCCTTTGAATCTGTAGAAAAAGTATTTTCCAAACCTGGATGATTAGCAGAGTCTTTATACTGGTTGTATAAGTAATACATTTGATTAGGAGATAAAACCATCTCTGTTCCATCAGGCAAGACAAAAGCCTCAGTCTTTCTACCAAAAGATGTTACTATAGATTTATATTTTTTACCAAATAACTCTTGAAATTTAGAAATTATTAATGCATCATTCATTAGCATTCTCCCTTTCATCTCACGATTAGCTGCATCAATTTTTTTAGTAATTTCTTCTTGAGTTACACCCTCAAACAATTCTGCTGGAAGTAAAGATATTTTATCCATTAATAAAAATAGATCAGAGTTCATACCCATAATATTTCCTAATCTCTGTACAATATTATTAGCTAATTTTTTAAATCTACCTTTTACTTTTTTAACTTTAGATGCGTTTTCTCTTTCCCTTGTTTTTTTTGTATCCTTAAGAACCTCAATAATATCAGTAACTTTATCAAAAATTTCTGCTTCAGTTGGATTTTCTACACCGTCTTCTTTTAATTCTCTTTTCGCTTGATCTTCAAAACTTTCCTCTCTTCCTGTAACGTCTTGATATACGTGCTCAAACTGTCTTCTGTACTCTACATGAGCTTTTCTTAATTGCTCTTTAAGTAGGGTTCTACCAGCTGTAATAATTTGTTTTAATTCTACTTCAACTCCAGATAATAAATTAACCTTAGTAATATCTTTATTACCCATTAACTTGTTAGCATTAACCATATTCATTATAATATTAAGGTCTGCCATAGCAGTGTAGTCTGCTTCAGTTTTTATAGGTTTTTTATCAATAGCATCATATTCTGCCTCTAATGCATTTAAATATTTTACTGCATCATCTAAAAGAGATACTCTTATCTTTCCTGTTTTTTCATCTTTAGTTTTATTAGCAGCATCTATCCTTTTTTTAATAGAAGCTAATCTTTTACGTGTTCCCTCATCTATCTTAACACCCTTAAGAATATTACTAATTTTCTTAACAGTATTTTTAGGATTTAATAAATCATCAATAGACTTATCTAACCTTACATTGTTTTTTTGAGCCGCAAACTCCATAACTTCATTCATTATTTCATTAATGTTATCTTTATTAGCTTGCTCAATCTTTCTCATTAACTTAATAGCTTCTGACTTACTATATATATCTGCAGGTAAAGTCTTACGCATAAAGTTTCTAAGCTCTCTTTGTATTTTTCTTAATTCTTTTTTACCTTTAGTCTTAGCTCTTAATATTATTCTGGCTTTACGGATAGCCGCATTCAAGTTTGTACTTTGCTTACCACCTAAAGCTTTAGCCACATCCATTTCTAATACCATCTGCTCAGTAGAAATTCCTTTAAGTACAGCATCAGCCATTTTTTTATACTCAGGCTGTGCTCTTAAGAAGTCCATAGCCTGATCCATTATCTCTTGTTCGGATAGTTTGGTTTTAGCTTTAGCATTTTTAGTTATTAACTTATTATAATGATTAGAAACTTTATTAAATAATTTAATACCAGCCTTCATACCCCCTTTTATATTACCCATTGATGGTGGTATAATATTAAGAAGGTCAGCATTTACTTTCATTAAGTCTCTAACCTCAGTCTTAGTAAACTTTCTTACTCTTGTTAAGAAATCAAGAATAGCAGGATCTGTAAAGTTTAAGTCTCTTGCTTTATTAATTATCTCAAGTGGAGAATCAAACTTATTAAAAGTCTTTTGTGCTTTCTCATCTACACTTCTTTGTGCTTTCTCTTTAGTAGGCGTGTACACCTTACCGTCTGGTTGTATTAATTTAAATCCAGTAAGCTCACCTACATCTCCTCTTTTTACTTTTACTGTGAACCCTAATGAGTTTGCCCAGTCTTCTAAAGCTACTCTATTAACTCCTGGCTTATTAAAGATAACACCATTCTTTTTCATCTCATACATCTTAGCCAGTTTATCTACTGAAGCTTTCTGTGCTTTTTCAGTAGCAGGTTTAGTAATAGACTTAACCGCTGTGCCTACAGCTCCACCATAAGGAGCTATACTTGAAGTTTGTTCCGAAATACCTTTACCTTCTATTTTTGCTTTAATAGCTTCAGGCATTATTTCTTTTGCATTTAATTTAATATCAGGTACTCCTACAACTTCACCTAATATATCATAAGTATAAGTAGAGTGATTGGATTTACCACCTAAACCAGTTGGCTTTAAAACCATCATAATATCATTCTGAGCAAATTCGTTTTCTTTATAAAAGCCATCTCTTAAAGATTGTAAATCTACAAATCCACCTAATGTATTTACCAGTGCATGAAATTCAGTATTAGGTTTTTTAGATTGTTCATTTACTGCTATTAAAAAAGTTTTTCTTTTAGGGCTTCTTCTCATCGCAGGCCAGCTATCAAACTCTTGTAAGGTTTCTCTGATTGCTTTAGTTGGATTAGTAGCTAATGCTTTTTTCTTAAATGTATTATAATCACCTAAGTTATTAGCATACTTATCAAATACTTTTTTGTTAAATAACTTACTGGTTTCTGGAGAACCACTTATAATAAATATAAAATCAGCAGCAGTTATATTTTTGTCTAATTTTTTTTGATCTAAACCACTTGCCCATATAGCTCCTTTCTTTATATTTTCAGGTTGTAATGCAAAACTTGGACCTGCATCCATACCATTACCTAACCCTAATTGATCCGCTACCCAAAACCAAACCTTTTCATCATTCTTAATTATGTTATCTACTAACCCTAATAAATCAATCTTATTTTTAGGAGTAACTAAAGACATATCATAAGACTTCTTAAAATCTATCTGAGGCTTTTCTGTTTTAGATGGTTTGTTAATAGTGGTTGGAGTTCCAATAGGAGCTGTTCCGTCATCTATTACTTCTATATCTCCTTCTGTAACCTCAGTTCCTTCTCTTACTTTCTTAGATACTGTGTTAAAGAACTCAATCATATCAGCCTCTTCCTTAGTAAACTCTGTTATGTTAACAGGTAAACCAACAGCTTTAGCTGCTTTCTGTAACCATCTCTTTACTATGTTTTTAGTTGGCCCATCTAACTGAGTATAAGCTGCAGATAAATATCCAAACAACTCAGACACTTGCTCTTCATTCTGGTCATTAATCTTATAATCTTTTGCAAAGTCTTCTATAACTTCTTTCAAATTAGAATCTTTAGGCATTGCTTTTGCTACAGCATCTAACATTCGCTTTGTAACTTTACTAAAGTCTGCATTGACTCCTAACTTCTTTAATAGTACAGCATGCATAACCTCATGAGCTACTGTTCGTGTATTAGCCTTAGAAGAATTAATATGAATGGTATTAGTATTAAGATTAAAAGTACCACGTGTTCCTGCGTTATCACTGCTTACTGCTTTATTATAATTATTTTCTGATGCGTGTACTACAATGTCTAAGTCAGGAATTAATTTAACTATAGCCTTACCTGCATTCTTAGCTTTATTTAATAAACTATCAAAAGAAATATCAACACTATTTTCAGGCTTAGCATTTTTAGGTTGTGTGACATGAACATTATCTGAAACACTTGTTCCTTCATACACTTCATTTTTACCGTCAGTAACTATAACATCTATAGTTCCATCTTCTTCGTTTTGTACTACAGCTCTACGAGTTGGTTGTTCAGGAGTTCCTTCTTGCTCCTGCATACCTGTTTGTTCATTAAATATAGATGTTAAATCCTCTACTTCCTCTTGCGTCTGCGTGTCAATATCTGTTTCACTTTCGATACTTTCCTGGGTAGGCTCCCCTTGGGTGTCTCGCTCTCCCACTTCTTGGCTACCCTCGGTAGATTCTTGTACATCCACCGTCTCTGTGCTTGGCTCTTGAATGGCATCTCTTTTAGTTTTAATTTGTTCAGGAGTTGGGTTTTCTATTCCCTCCTCTTTTAATTCGTTTATTGCCTGAGTATTTAACTCAGTCTCTTGTGCTTCTTGTTGGTTTTGTGTATTACCAGATCGAACTATTCTTTCTACATCATTCTCTAAATCTAACAACTCTTGTTGTTGTCTTTTAGTTAATTGTTTATTATATTTATCTATATCATCTTGAAGTTCTTGCTGTCTTAAAAGATTACCAAGTAACTCTTTCTTTTGATTAGTAGGAAGGTCAGATGGTATTTGATCCATAACACCATTAACTTTATCATATATATCAATTTCACGCTGTCCTTCCTCTTTAGTAATTTCATTATTTAAAATACGCTCTTTAGTTTTTTGAATAAACGCATCTCTTACTACAGGTTCATTATGAATATCTTCATACATTTCAAATATACCATCAGCTAATTTGGTAAAATCTCCAGTAGATGCTACAGTTGCAATAGCTGAAGGAGTACCAATTACAAATCCTCCCACTGCCTCTTGTGCTCCTGCTCTTATTACTTGCTTAACCCCATCTCCAAATGACTCAGGAGTATTAAACATATCTTTATCTTTCATAGCATTATAAGCCTCTTTAAAACCTATATCAGCAATTTCTTGTGCTAAACCTGTTTCAAACTCAGCAAGTCCCGCTGCACTTACTACTAACGATCCTTGTGCAACCATACTATTTACTTCTTTTTTAACTACTTCTCTAAAAGTTTTTCCTGTAATATCTTTCCCATGCTTATTAAGAACTCTTAATAAAATTTTACTTGCTAAACCTTTCTGAGCAATAGCATTTCTAAACCCAAGATTTTCTAACACACCAACTACTATACCTAAAGGAATAGTAAACTTAACTTTTTCTCCTTCTGTTACATCATCAAACTCAGGATTGTTAGCCATCTCCTCCATTACATGATCCTCTACTTGAGATATCATATTAAAAACTCTTATTGGTGCAGGCCCTAACAAAGTCGGTAAAGACTCAGTTACTCCTAAAAGAGCTCCACCCCAAAAATCTTCTTTGGTTTTTTTAGTTGCCTCAATAGTAGTTTCAGACATTCCTATTGTTTCTCTTAAGCCTCCTCTTACCGCTGGTATTACGTCAGATTTAATATCTTTTCTTAACTCGTCTAATATTTTAGATTCTATATTATCTAATAAGCTACGAGAAACTTCTTTTTCAGATGCGGGAATACCTTCTTTTATAGAACCTGCAACAGAAATAGTTTCTCCAACACCAGGGGTATTTTTAATAATATCTAAAATGTTTTGATACTCTTCATTATTAGAAATAATTTCTTGTATTCTTTCATCTGTGTATGTATCTCCTAAGGCACCTGATTCTCTTGCTTTAGTAAGAACTTTTGTCCTATAATCATCTTCACTCATTAATCCACTACCCACTGGTCCTTGTACATAAGTTCCAAAATCAATAATTCTATTTGCATTTTGAGTAGCTATACGTGCAGCTCCATCTAAAAAAGCATTATATCCTAAGCCTAAAATACTCTTTTGCTTAGACCTCATTTCATACCAATTACCTAAACTCTCATCTAACTCTTTACTTTTAGTTCGTAAATTCTTTTGAGATGTTCTAATGTTTTGTTGAGCAATAGCAAGTTTCTCTGCAAGAACTTTAGGTGTTGTTGACATTTGATTTCCATCAGGGCCTTCTACATATATTACTTCATCAGGATTTTTTTCTGCTATATTATTAGAATCATAAAAATTTTTAGCAGCTAAATATTCTTCTATTTCATTTTTTATTAAAGAAGCTTCATCACTAAAATTTTTATTTATTTCATCAACTTCTTTTTTGTTTTGAATCTTGGCTTGTTTTTTAATATATCCTGACTCTAATTGCTGCAGTTTAGAACTTTCTTCTTTATTATCTTTTAAAAATTGTTTAAGTTCATCTGAATATTTACCTTTAAAGAATAATGCATCTAACTCTACACTCAACTTTTCTCCATTAGCCGCTTCTACTTTCATTTCATCTCCAGTAAAATCTGCTTCTTTAAAAGTAAATCCGTAGTCATTAAAATGATAGTTCATTAAAGGAACTACATTCTCTTCTGTTTTAGAAATAAGGTCTGGTGTAATTTGTTGTAAAGATTCCTCAAAAAAATCTGTAGTATCCTCCTGATCAGGAGTAACAAATTCTGTTTCTTCAGTAGATATAGTTTCAGGTTGTATTAAATTTTCAGGATTTACCTGATTTCCTTCCCCTATATTTATAGTTTCAACATCATTAGTTTCGGTTTCCAAAGACTCCGATGAGCCAGGTTCTTGAACCTCCTCTGTATCTGACACCATAACTTCCTCTTCTCCAGTACCATTGCCAACAAGATTTTTTTTTTCACCGATACCAAATAAAGTTACGAAGTCATTAACAGTTCCATTATATCCTGTTTCAACAAAGTGTTTATAGGTATCATTAACAGCATCTTCATTGGTATTGAGGAGTGCTTTATAATCATCTATTGTACCTTGGTATCCTGTCTCTACAAAATATTGGTACCCGTCATTAATTGCTTCTTCATTCATATATTATGTGTTGTATTTACTTCCAGCTCCTTTAGATGATCCACCACTACCTGTACTTCCTGCGTTTTGATTACTTACAGCGGTCTCAATAGAGTCTTGCATAAAGACTACAATATCTTGTACATTATCCCCAGTTCCATAAATATCCTCCCATATAAACTCTTGTCCTCCAATAGTAAAGACACCGTCACCTGCTGCATTAATCTTTAAACTACCACCACCTTCAAGACCACGTGGCATTATCTCATCCATATCCATAAGTTTATTAAACTCTTCTTCTACTTGTGCAGGTTCATCTGCATAAGAATTTAAAGAGCCACCTAATTCTCCATATAAATAATCAGCAGGAGTTTGCTCTTCACCAGCAGCATTAGTTACATTCATTCTTTTATAAACAATCTTATCTTTAGCTCCTTCACCTCCAGCTGCTCCTTTACCTACTCCTCTTGATAAGTCGCCTGTATAATCTGATTCTGCAATATCATATTTAGTAGAACCTTTTGGAGTAATTTTTTCATAAAGCTCTCTTTTAATTTCTTGACCAGTTTTTTTAGATCCATCATTTTTATAAGGATTAATAATAGCATCTTGCTGACCTTGAACTTTAACTACAAAATTTTCTGGAATTTCTTCCCCTATTTTAGTAGCTCTACCTAAATCAACATCTTCTTTTGTAGCTACACGCACATTTCTTTTAATTTTATTTAACCTTGGAAGATCTGGATTGTTTTTATTAATATCATCAATTAAATTCTGAGCCGCTGCTGCTGACTCCGCCTCGTCACCTGACACCACCATGTCTACATTTTTAATATAAACTGAAGCAACTTTTTTTCTATCTCCTAATCCTATTTCAGAAGATGTTGCAGCTCTTGTTTGAGCCAGTCCTTTAACACTTTGTTCTTTAGAGTAATCAAGAGCTCCTGTT
>JAAHTG010000351.1_pt1 | contig 42650 bp, 44 predicted proteins | sample 6116081 | NCBI WGS metagenome assembly JAAHTG01 (sample SAMN13939989, study PRJNA603662) | sponge metagenome | isolation source: marine sponge | host: Mycale hentscheli | place: New Zealand | collected 2005 | reverse complement strand
TAAATAGTCAGATTAAATTGAGTATTTGTGCTTAGTGCAAAAGTGGGATACTCCCATTAATTTATAGCTTTCAATATTTGTGTAGTAACACAAGCTCAAAGCCTAAATATTGCATAATTTGATTTGGTTGAATTGAGATTAATTCAAGATAGATTTATAAAACTTTATATTTAAAGTGATAGAGAATTAAAGAACTAAAATGCTCAATTCAATTGCATTAGTATTTATTTAAAATTTCTGAAAAATAGCCGTGGAAGATTTTGTAGCGAATATAACAAAATTCTCAATTAAATTTGCGTATATTTATAGTTTATCCACGCAATTAGATAGTTTTATTGTAGAAAATATAAATAATAATGAGTAAAAACGAAGGTCGCATCCAAGCAATTAAACAGATTGTTAATCATAAGCCACTGCCTCCTAAAACCCCTCCAAGTTTAGACGCAATCTGGGCAGAGAATGTATTTACCCTCAATAAAATGCAAGCGACTCTCCCTAAACATATATTCAAATCCATTAAAAAAACAATTGTTAGTGGTGAGGCAATTGATATTTCCATCGCCGATGCAGTTGCTACGGCAATGAGAGATTGGGCAATGTCTAAAGGTGCTTTATACTATGCTCACGTTTTTTATCCGATGACAAACTCCACTGCGGAGAAGCACGATGGTTTTATTTCTATTCAACCTGATGGCAGAGCTATTTCTGAATTTTCTGGTAAAATCTTAGTCCAAGGTGAACCTGATGGTTCTTCTTTCCCTAACGGTGGTATCAGAGGAACTTTTGAAGCCAGAGGATATACGGGATGGGATGTTACTAGTCCTGCATATGTCATGGAAACAGACAATGGTGCGACTTTATGTATCCCAACTGTTTTCGTCTCTTGGACTGGTGAAGCATTAGATAAGAAAGTACCTCTATTACGCTCTATCTCGGCAATGGATAAGGCTGCGAACAAAGTATTAGGTCTTTTGGGTCATAATGATGTTGCTCGTGTTAACTCTAGCTGTGGTGCAGAACAAGAATATTTCTTAGTGGATGCGAATTTTGCTACCCAGCGTCCTGATTTATTATTAGCAGGAAGAACTTTATTTGGTAAAGCACCTGCGAAAGGTCAGCAATTTGACGATCATTATTTTGGGGCAATTCCTGAAAGAGTACAAGTCTTCATGCAAGATGTTGAAGAACAACTGTATAAGCTGGGTATTCCTGCTAAAACCAGACATAATGAGGTTGCTCCCGGACAATTTGAGATAGCACCTTTCTTTGAAGCGGCTAACGTTGCTAGTGATCACCAACAAATGATGATGACAACTCTCAGACATACCGCTAAAAAGCATGGTTTTGTTTGTCTACTTCACGAAAAACCTTTTGCTGGTATTAATGGTTCTGGTAAGCACGTAAACTGGTCCGTGGGTAATGCCACTCAAGGTAATTTGCTTGACCCTGGTGATTCTCCCCATGACAATACTCAATTCTTGGTTTTCTGTGGTGCTGTAATCCGTGGTGTTCATAAATATGGACCTCTTATGCGTGCTGCGATCGCAACTGCAAGTAATGACCACAGACTAGGTGCTAACGAAGCTCCTCCCGCAATCATGTCTGTTTATTTAGGTACTCAATTAGAAGAAGTATTTGAACAGATTCAAAGCGAAACTTTAAATGGTTCTCAAAAGAAAGGGGTTATGGACTTGGGTGTCGCAGTTTTACCTGATCTAACCAAAGATGCAGGAGATAGAAACCGTACTTCTCCTTTTGCCTTTACTGGTAACAGATTTGAGTTCCGTGCTGTGGGTTCAGCTCAATCTGTATCTGGTCCGTTAATCGTTCTTAACACCATGTTAGCTGATTCTCTAACTTGGATTGGTAATCGTTTAGAAAGTGAATTATCTGCTGGTGCAGATATCAGCAAAGCGATTCTGACTGTTCTTAAAGAAATCATGGATGACCATGGTGCGGTTATCTTTGGTGGCGATGGATATTCTGAACAATGGCATAAAATGGCTGTGGAAGAACGTGGGTTACTCAATTTACCAACCACTGCTGATGCTTTACCATACCTCAAAACTGAATCTATCCGAGATCTTTTTGACAAAACTGGTGTTTTGACTCCTGTTGAGTTAGAAAGTCGTTTTGAAGTATATTCTGAACAATATGTTCTTTCGATTGAAGTGGAAGCTAAATTAGTTATTTCCATGGCTAAAACGATTATTTATCCTGCTGCTGTGGAATATTTATCTCAACTTTGTTCGACCATAACTAGTTTGAGTGGTTTAGGGATTACTTTGGAAAAAGGAATTGCTCAAAAAATTGCGGATTTAGCTAACTCAATGATAGCTTCTGTTAGTAAGTTGGAAAGTGCGATCGAAAAAGAAGATTTTGCTTCTACTGAAGAACATATGCAATATTGTGCTGGGACAATTCGTTCTTTGATGGATGAAGTTCGTGAATATGTTGATGTTCTTGAAGCCGAAATTGATGATAGTTGCTGGCCATTACCTAGTTACCAAGAAATGTTATTCATTAAATAATGTTCAACTTTATTGGACAAAGAAAATATAGCAAAGCTTAAAACCAAAATACTTATTGTGTAATAGTTTTAAGCCGAATTTTTCTAACTCATAACTATGAGAAATGCTATATAAATATTTTATGGAAGCGGGATTTCCCGCTTTTTTTATTGGCAAGTTAATATTGAATGGTAATAGGGTCTAAACTTAGCCATAAATACCAAGTTGCTACGGTACGGTAAGGTTTCCATTGTTGCGATCGATTGATTATTTGATCTTTAGTTAAATCACCATAACGAAACTTAACTGCATTAATTAATCCTACATCAGCCATGGGAAAAATATCAGGACGGTGTAAATGGAATATCAGAAACATTTGGGCTGTCCACGCTCCTACTCCTTTTATTTGAATTAATTGCTTAATGACCTGTTTATCACTCATTTGATGCCATTGATTGGGTTTTAACAATCCTTGTTCAAAAGCATGAGCAATATTGCTCATGTAAGCTATTTTTTGTCTAGATAATCCACAGCTTTTCAAATCTGCTTCAGATAAAAGAGCAAAGGCTTGAGGTGATATGGTTGATAATTTTTGTCTAAGTTTATGCCAAACTGTTTCGGCAGCTTTAACGGAAATTTGTTGCCCGACAACGGCTCGAATCAAAGTATGAAAAGGATTATTCAGATTAGTTAAAATTTCGTTAGGATAACTGTCAATTAACCTAGCGAGAAGTTGATCTTTGGTATAAAGATAATTAGTCGCTGTCTGCCAATAAGAAGGATGAGTCATCACAGTTGTGAATGGGAAATTAAATTAAGAAGATTTTTTATTTTTATAGGCTTTTGCTGATGCTTTTGTCCAAATAATTACTGCGATCGCAAATGGTATAACAGCAGAACCCAAACCAATAACTAAAGGGTGATTTTGAGCTATGGGAGACAGTAAAAAAAAGGCAATAATCCCTAGACAATAAATTAAGCCTAAAAGCGGTAAGCCAATTACAAACAAAGCAAAACGAGAATCTTTATCCATATCATTTTTTACAATCTTTATTTTCAAGATAGCAAAGATATCCCTTAACTTTCGATAAATATTATTTGATAGCAACAATAATGTAACTAGTCAAATCCCCATTGAATATCATCGGAAAGGAAAAAAGCAATGGATATTTTTGTTGAATATTTTCAAAAGATAAACTGTCAGTAAATTAGATCACCATTTGATTATGACCCAAACTATTTCTAAAGCGATCGAAATATCCAAGAAAATAAATGAATAATTGATTAACTATAACCCTTGAATTCCCAAGATCCAACCCAGACAAACACTCGTTAAAAAATCTAAATCTAAAGTCTCAAAAGTATCACTGGCAAGATGATAATAGGGATTTCTAAGATTAGCTGTATCTGTTACCATAATCGCCTTATAACCATTGTCCCAAAAAGGAGCATGATCGCTACGTCTAGTGTCAGGTACAATCGAACCTTTAATTCCAGCAGGTAGCCACTGACAATTAACTTTTGTCTGAATATTTCGATGAAGATTGATCATTTCACCAATAGTAAAAACATTACCTACCAAGGCAATAAAATTGCCAGTGGAAGGATAAAAATAACTTAGTCCAGCAGGGTATCTTTGTGAATGAGGTTTAGAATCACAATAACCCAACATTTCTAAACTAAGCATTAATCTAATCGGTTGTTTTTCTTTGTTTAAAAAATTAGCATAAGCTTTACTTCCTAATAATCCATATTCCTCCAAATCAAAAGCAACAAAACGAAGAGGATAATCTGCTTTATGACTACTAAAAAATTGGGCTAATTCCAACAAAACAGCAATTCCTGTTGCATTATCATCAGCACCTGCTGAACCAAAAACTGTGTCGTAATGTGCACCAATTACAATAGGAGATTTATTGATAACTTGTTTATCTACGCATAAATCTAAAATTAAATTTTGATATATCTTACCGTTAAATTCAAAATTTTGTTGCTGTATATTACCAAAATTACTTAACTCTTTTCTAATATATTCTCTGACAAAAAAATGTCCTTCCATGGCAAAAAAAGGATCTCTTTTTCTAATTATTACCTTTAAATGATTAGTTAAATTATCTTGAATATTTTTCACTAATTCACATTAAGCTCACTGCACAATAAAAAGATCATAACTCACAAATTCAAGATTTATTACTGTCAATTTTCAAAAATATATTATCTGATATTAAACCACGTTTATCTTCAGAACAGCTGTTTTCAATTAGAATAAAAACTCATTTTTTAACTTAAACTTTGTTAAAAATGTTTGCCCATAAACTTTTTTTCTGTTGATGAATTGTTTTGCTAGCTTTATTTCTGATTTTCAAAATGTTCGTACATGAACATTTTACCCTCTCTAATTCTATCTGATTTAATCTTATTCTTTGACCTAACCAGCTTTTGAGTATCTACAACAAAAATTCTTTCTCCAAAATAAAGTCAATTTAAGACACCTTTAAAGCCTCAATAAGCCCTTAATATGAGCCTTCAAAATGTTCATACATGAACATTTTCTGTGAGTGAAATAAACACAATAATTAGTCAAATTTTTTCCTAAATAAGGGAAAAGCTCAATTGTTTTAACTAAATTACTAATCAAACAAACTCCCATTTTCAAAATGAATGTGGTTTATCATCGACAAATTAGACAAAAGCAAAAACAACAAGTTATCAATAATTTATCTGATGTTACGCACTAAAATTTTTTGATTGTCGATATATTTACATTTTAGTTAAAATCTGGTGGGAATCTCTAACTGTTGTTTATTCTTAACCACAAAGAACACAGAGATTAAAGTTTTTGATGTGAGTTTGTTAACCATGAGATAGATTACTCAAAAATTGCTCACAAATTTCTATCATGGGCAAGATTAGTTATCTATTAAAGGTAATCTGCGATATTTAGCATAAAAACCAAAAATTATCACCACAAGAATAACTATAGTTCCTAAACCAACGTAGTTAGGAATCCAAAAAATAGCTGTAATTTCGTTAATTTGTCCTGCTTGTAATTGAATATTATATTGATGATGGGGTAATTTTTCCCATTGAGCAAATTCATTGGTAATAATTTTGGCACCCCAAGGAAAATTTAACTTTACTTGTAAATTAATTAAATCCCCTGAAGAAAAAATCATATTTCCATCACCAGAAGTTACCCCTAAAGAAGTTAAATCCGTTGTCAGTTTAAGAGTATTACGTTCGATCAAAATGGCATTATTTTGATTGATGGATAAATTTGCTGATAAATCCAATAAATTCAAATTTTCATCCCTAGATAAATAATTAGTAGTGGTCTCATTATTAAAAGGAAGAAAAAATTGATTAAATTTATTGACTAATTCTTGTCCATTGCTAAAAGGAATTGTCAGTAATATTTCATCAGAAGATAAATATTCACTTTTTCCCTGCAATGTAGAAGCCTTTTTCTCTAAACTCTTCAACCATGCATGTCCTTCTTTTTCACTCACATTGCTTAATTGTTCACTAAGTTTGATTTGTTGAGTAATCGTACCTTGATTCGCTTGAGGAAAATTGATCCCAACATCATAATTTACGCAACCTGTTAAGCAAATAATTAAACTAAATAGTAAGAGTAACCTTTTCATCATTCATTAATAGTTAATAGTTAGCTTCTACCTCAAGTTATACCAAATACTGTTCATTTAAAATATTAATCTAGAGAAATTTGATCTTATATCAAGCTTCTGGTAATAATTACTTATTATTTAATGAAGTATTTTTCAGTTCAGAATTTGGTATGAGAGGATGAAAAATCGGACAAGCCTTAATTATTCAACTTCGGTGAGGTTTCAAAATCAGATTTATTTTTATAAATATTTTTTAATCCGCAAAATCTCCGTCAACGGCATCACTGCCACCACAAACCGTAACTAAATCGATTTGTTGACGATAATAATCAACACTTTTAACTTCAACTTCAACTTTATCACCTAGACGATAAGCTTTACGATTTTTTCTACCTACTAAGCAAGTATGTTTAGGGTTATATTCATACCAATCATCTTTTAAGGAGCTAACATGAACTAGTCCTTCGACTAAACAATCATCTATTTGAACAAAGAAACCATAAGATTGTACACCTGTGATTAAACCGTTAAAAATTTTACCAGTTCGGTCTTTCATTTCTTCGGCTTTTTTTAATCCTGCTAAATCTGATTCTGCATCTTGAGCTATTTTTTCTCTTTCGTTGAGATGGGTTATTAGAGAATGTAAGTCAGCTTCTAGACTATTTTGAATCGCAGGTGCTAAGACATTCCAATCAATTTGTCCATGACAGGTATTGCTGTATAAGTCTACTCCTTTTTTAACTCTTGTTGTCCGCCTGTCTCGTCCATGTTCAAATACGGTTTTTAATACTCGCTGTATTTGTAAGTCAATGTAACGTTGTCCTGGAGAGATACAGTGGGTATAAATAGGATAGGCTAAACCAAAGTGTGGTGCTGGATGTTGGATATATTTATTCGGTTTTAAGGAATTTAGTAACAGATAATGTAAGACTTTTTCGTAGTCGGATTTGCCAAATTCTTGAATTAAATGATAATAGTCAAAAGATTGTATTTCTGCTTCTGAGTCTAATTCAAAATCTAGTTCTAAATTGGAAACTAATTTTAATAAGTCTTCTAATTCATCCCAGTCTGGTTTCCCTTGAGAACAATAAATCGCTGGTACTTGTAAAGCATTTAGATGTTCTGCAACTACTTTACCAATTAAAATCATTAATTCTGTCATTAAAGATAATACTGGTAGGTTGGAATAAGATGCGATCGCACCAATACGACCTTCGTCTTTAAAATAAGAAGTAACTTGATCTAAACTAATATCAAAACCACCTCTTTGCAATCTTTGGGCTTTCACTAAAGGACTGATTTTGAAAAAGATATGATTGAGCATCGTTAGAGCTGATTCTAACTCAGGCTTGGTAGTACCTGTACCAATCATTGTTTGTACTTCACTATAAGTCAGTTGATGATCTAATCTAATAATAGTTGGTTTAATTTGATATTCAATAACTTGTCCCTTATCATCCAAAATCAAGAATACTGAAACGGTTAAACGATCTTCATTGGGCAATAATGAACAACATCTTCGCAATTGCTTGGGTAATAAATCAATGATTTTATTGCCTAAATGTACTGTAGTGCATCTTTTACGTGCTTCCCTTTCTAAATGAGTGTCAGGTTCAATAAAATGAGCTACATCGGCAATATGAACTCCCAGTCGCCAATGTTCCTCTTCTGTATGTTCTAATGTAAGGGCATTTTCAAAGAATAAATCTAAATTTTTGGAAATATCATGCTCTATACTAATCGTTAAAACATCTCTTAAATCTAAGCGTTTGGCAATTTCTTCTTCACTAATTTCAGAATTGATATTGGCAGCCTGTTGTAAAACTCTTTCGGGAAATTCTTGGGGTAAATCATGCTTGGAAGAAACAATATCTGTATCCGCAGCGGCTTCCGCATCACTACCTAATATTCTGACAACTTTCCCTAAGGGTGGATTTTGCCCGATGGGATAACGAGTTACGTTGACGTGAACTAAATGATTAACGGCATCGTCCAAATTTAAACCATTTTTTCTTAATTGTAGTTCAAATAGTAGACGATCATCTAAAGGTACAGCCAAATGTTCCCCTTCTTTGTCTTCCAGGACTCTGGCTAAAACAGAAGGATTTGCACGCTCTAATATTAGCTTGACTTCCCCTTCTGGCGAACGACGACGAGTACCTTCTTTAATAATTTTTACTAAAACTCGATCGCTATTCCAAGCATTGCTAAGATGAGTTTCACGAATATAAATATCATCAGCATCTTCTTCGTCTTGAATTGCAAAACAAAAACCTTTACTTGAACAACGTAATTTCGCTTCGACAACATCATCTTCTGTCAAACGACGATATTTACCAAAATCTTTGGTTAAAACTCCTATTTTTTCTAATACATCGAGGGCTATTTGTAATTTTTCGATTTCCTGTTCGTCTTCACAGCCTAACTTTTTTTCTAGTGCTTTTCCTGGTACAAGTTTATCGGGGCTTAGAAGAGAAAGTATTGTAGCGATTGAAAACTCCATTTACTATATCCTTTCCAAATATATATATTAATTATGTTGGTTCGCTTAACAATGGATAGTTCAGAATTGACAATAGATAATTAATCTCTACCTGAAGTTATTAGGCTTGAATCCGATTATTTTTTTGTCAAAGTTCGATTATTTCACACTTCTACCGAATAACGATTAATCAATTTATTGTCAATTGTCCATTGCTTTAATATATCCTATTTTGGGTTTTTTCTCCTATTTTTAGCAACAATAATAGTATAATTGTATTGTCAATAATTAATTAGCTAAAGTAAAAAGAGAAAAAGTAAAGATGAGTATTTCACCATTAGCATTGATTAGTGAGTTAGTAATGGTTGATCATGGTAAATATATTGTTAAGGTTTCAGCCAGTAATAATGGTTTAATTCTTGGTACAGGTTTAGCCGCAGCTGATACAGTGGAAACAGCGGAAGATCAGGCTCGCCAAAGAGCGATCGAAGCTATCAATATCGCTACTGGAATTAGTTCTTCAGCACCACAAAACATAGCCAATCAAGATACTATTTCATCCTCTGCTTTTGTTTCCTCCAAAACTCAAAAAAAAGAATTGAAAGTATCAAAAAATCAACCTGTCACAGGACAAAAATCAGTAAATATTTCTCCTTCGCTCATTAATGAGAAAGAAAAAAAATCTTTACCTGTTAATCCACCTGTAACTGTTCAAAATGAAAGTAAGCCAAAAAAAGCGATTGCCGATATTGATGCAAAATTTTCACCAATCTCAGAAACTCTAATTTCCCCAGAGTCAACTGATGATAATGAGGAAAATGTAACCTTTATGTCTGAGATACAAGATCATCATTCTCAGCCAGAACTCGATTTTTCTGCTAACGATGAAGAATCAAGCACAGTAGAGAGTTCTGTTAGTAATAAGTCAGTGAATGATCAGGATAAGACTTCTGTTTCTCCTCAACTGTCAGAAACATCAGTCACAATGGATTTTAGTCAAATAATAAATCAAACAACTATTGAGTTAAAACGCTTGGGATGGACACAGGAACACGGGAAAAAATATCTGGTGGCTACCTATGGGAAAAAGTCACGACATTTATTGTCTGATGAGGAATTAATTGAGTTTTTAAACTACCTCCAGCAACAGCCTTAGTTTTTGACGATAGCAACTAGAAATAGATAGTTGAGAAGTTATAGTTGATCTTAAACCTGAAGAGAAAAATTTTAATTTTCAATTTGAACAAGGTTTAAGACTTAATTTCTAATTCTTAAGCACCCAATTTCCGTAGAGCATAATGAGTTTCAGGAACAGGATAATTAGCTTCCCCAAAGGTTTCGCTGATGATAGCATTAGTGTCAAAATAAACTTGCCAGTAGTGATCATTGTTACAATAAGGACGCACTGCTAATACTGGACCCGCTAAGTTAAATTCTAAAATACTAATATCAGGTTGAGGATCCGTAAATACATTGTCAATTTGACTTACCCTTTCTTGTAATCTAGCGATCGCATCTCTATAATCTACATTATGATTTAATTGTGCTACAAGATCGACTCTGCGATAACGATTATGACTAAAATTTTGAATTGTTTCAGAGAATAGAGCATTGTTACCTACTACATTACGTACATTATCAATAGTATCGATCGAAGTAACAAACAATCCAATTTCTTTTACTGTACCCGTAACTCCTGCGGCTGAAATGTAATCTCCTTCATTGAAAGGACGAAAAACAATTAAGAATACTCCAGCGGCAAAGTTAGCCAACAATCCACCCCAAGCGGCACCAATGGCAACACCAACAGCAGCTAATAACGCAGCAAAAGATGTTGTTTCGACACCAAAAAAGCCAAGAATTGCAACGACTAAAATAACTTGGAGAATTACTTTAATTGTATTAGTTAAATAAGTAATTAAAGTGGCATCAAATTCAGCTTTTTGTACAGCTTTACCAATTATTTTAATACTAATATTAATTAACTTTCTACCAATTACCCATAACAAAAAAGCTCCGACTAATTTCATTAGAAAAGCTGTAGCCAAGCCGCTTAAAGTCCCTAAAATAACAGGTATCTGATTTAAATCAACATCTACTGGTATATTTTCCATATGTACAGAAACACTCCTTCTTTAAACAATAAATATTCTATGTAATTTTATTTATATAATGAAATCATGATAGGTTATATCAAAAATTAAATAATATTTATACTTCTTTATTATTTTTAATGTTTTATGTCGATAAATTTGGTATGATAAAATGCATTTCTCGTCATTTTCATGAAAAATTCGAAAAGAATAAAAAAGACAATTAATAAAATGTAATTAGGACTAATTACAATAATTCCTTTTAGATAAAATAGGCTTTGTAGTTAATCCTTCAAAATTGATGATTCTTATGATATAAAGACTAAAGCCATTATGATGATGACAATTATCTTTGACAAATAATCAAGATGGAAAAATAACTTAAAGATAGTTGAGGATGATTTTCTAACTGTGTATAAATATGTTCTTGATTGGTACTGGCTTTTTCTACTAAGTGAGAATAGGGAAATAATTTTCTGCGTTTTAATATTTCCCATACTTGTGAGTAAACAGAAGCGACTTTCATTAGTACGACTATTTCTGCCCAATCTAATGCCTCTTCTAGTTTTTCCAAAGAGTAAAGTGCTGGTAAAACAATTAACTTTTCATGTTGCATAGTTAAAGGCAAACTCAAAGCTGAAGCAGCCACCATTGGAGATGATACCCCCGGAATGCGATGGATTTTCACCTTCGGGTATAATTGTTGTAAAGTTGAGGCCAGATAAGTAAAAGTACTATAGAAACTGATATCTCCTTCACAAGCAAAAGCAACATCTAATCCTTGCTGTAAATATTTCCATACCTCTAAAGCTACTTCATGCCATGCTTGAGATAATTCAGCCAATGATAATGTATAGGAAAAATTGAGAGGGAGTTTTTTCTGATCAGGTTGTAAATAACTTTCAATGATGCCTTGGGCAACGCCCATATTACCTTTGACTCCAGCAGGAAAAGCAATTATAGGACTAAGTTGTAAAACTCTTAAAGCTTTGACAGTTATCAGTTCAGGATCACCAGTGCCAACACTGACACCATAAAGAATACCTGTCTTATTGTTCATGAAAATTTCTTCAATCAAGAATAGATAATTGACGATAGATAATTAATAATCCCGGATTTTACAGCGAAATCACAACAGGTAATAAACAGTCAAGATTTACTCTTTAAATCATCAACTATCAGCTATCAACCATCAACTATCAATTATTGCTTATTTATATAACTCTGTAGATAAACGTAATGCTAATACACCCGCAAAAAGAGCGATAATTAAAGCTACAAAAATTTGAGTTTCAGAAATAGACATGATCTAACAACCCCTTATTATTAATAATAAATTGACAGAATTAATTTCAAATTATTATTAAATGTGCCTTAAGATGGTAACAATTGCATAACTTCGTAATAAATTGCAACACAAACAGATAACAATATGGCACTTTCTAGTTGGCTATCTTCGTTCAAAAAAATTAATCGTCATCGTCAAGCGATCGCTGTTAGAATACAAAATAATCCTTATTACCGTTTTCAGTCGATCGAAGAAATACAAATAGGGTCAGAATTAGGAATTAAAATCGATGCAAATATTGCCTCAGTAGACGATTGGTTAAGACTTCCGGGGATGTCTATTACTCAAGCCAGAAATTTGGTAGAAATTACCAACTCAGGCATTAATTTTTTGTGCTTGGAAGATTTAGCAGGTGCGTTGGGGGTATCAGTTTTAAAAATAAAGGGATGGGAATCAATTCTTTATTTTGCCTATTATGCTTGTGATAGTTTTATTGCCCCTGCAAAAGTGAATGTTAATAATGCCACTGTTGAACAATTAATTACTATACCTAATTTAGAACCAAATCTTGCTCAACAAATAACAGAAGAAAAAGAAAATAATGGCAATTATAGACATATTGCTGATTTACAAAAAAGACTTAATTTGAATCAGGAAATGGCTTATCATTTTATGGCTTACGTACAGTTTTAAACAGATATTTTACTATTATTTTCGATATCTATATTAGTTATTAGTAACTCGTTTAATTTTCCTCTTTGAGAAGCATTGGAATTAATACTTCTTCTAGCTAAAACTCTGTTGATGTAATACTTACTATATAACTGGTCAAAAAAATTATCTTCATCATTTCCAGTTTTTACATCCGAATTACTCAATATCCAAGAGTAGTTTAATTTATCTAATTTGTCACAAAATTGTTTTAATCTAATTTGTTCATCATCGTTGAAATTATTATTGGCATAGGAATTAAAATTAGCAGTTTTACTTAGTGGTTTATAGGGTGGATCAAAATAAAAAAGACTATAGCTATTTGTGGGTACACGATCTAAAGTTTTTTCAAAATCACCATGTAAAATTTCTACTTTTTGCAATAATTTGCTTACTACTAAAAGATTATCTCGATCGCAAATCATCGGTTTTTTATAACTGCCCATTGGCACATTAAATTGATTTTTTTTGTTTACACGATATAAACCATTAAAACAAGTTCTATTCAAAAAAATTAATAAAGCGGCTTGAATAATATTGCTAGAATTTCTTTGGTTAAACAAATCTCTTTTTGTATAAAAATATTTCTTCTTTAACTCTTCGTTTTCGACTAAATCATGATATTCTGTTTGCCATTTATTTAATATATCAACAAGATTTTCTACATTATATTTAATAGTTCGATATGAATTAATTAAATCTAAATTAATATCGTTTATAATTGCTTTTTCTAAATTTTTATAGTTATTTAATACCGAAAATAAAACGGCTCCACCACCAATGAAAGGTTCAATATAAAAAAACTTATCATCGTAACCATAAGAAATATTAGAACTAATTGTTTCTAATAACTGTGTTTTACCACCTGCCCATTTTAAAAAAGGTTTTGCCTGCTTTATACTCATTTTTATTGATTATTTGATAGCCATAATATTATCTAATAAATGTTCCATAAAAATCTTCATAGTATTCTTTTAATTGATCAAAATGTCCCCATCCATCCATAGCATTACAAACAATTTCAGATGCTCTTAGTTGATATTTAGCAAGTAAATTGTTTTCTTTTAAAAGTATCAATACTTTTTCAAACATATCTTCGGGAATCACATAAAACTTCTCAACATCTGGTGAAAAATCTGAGTTGAACTGTGAAATACTTTCGACAAAAGTTAACATTAGATCAGCTATCAAATCAGGATCTTTTGTTAACTTTTTAAAGTCTGAAACTGCTTTTTTGGCTACATTAAATCTAGCTTTAGGTAGTCCTCTAGTTTTTCCGTGAATAAATTCTTTTTCAACAATATTTCTGTATTTATCTAGTATTTCAACAACTCCACTTGTCTGTACTTGATAATATTCTTTAACTTGAGGAAAGTTTTGATAAAGAGTTGATATTTCTTTGAGCAAATCCTCTTTAGTTTTTTGTTGTAATCCTTTTTTTATCTGTGTCCAATTCACTTTACTCATCTATTCAAATTGATTACTATTATCTTTTGCTTTTGATGTGATTATGTACTTACATTATTTTTTTTTAGAGCGATTTTTTTGACGTGATTTCTTTTGCATTTTTGTCTTATTTTTCTTTTTAGAACTATTAGATTTATTTGTAGAGGAAAATCCAGATTTTCCTAATCCAATGGCTTTAGGTTTTCTGATTACTTGTTTTTGAGTTTCTGTTCCTGTTTTAAAACAAGCCCACCATTCCATTTCCGCAATGACATCTTTAACAAAATGATGGTGTGAATTTTGACGAAGTTCATTCAAAACAACATCTTTACCTTGTTCAATAACAGAATCAATATTTTTGAGACTGATAAAAGATGAATCTATTAAATCTTCTGCAAAAACTCGATGGATATCTTCTTTCAGTTCAAGGGGATATATGTCGCCACTGGAAATAACTAAGTGTGTCCAAATATCTAAGTCTTTTTCGTCTAGTTTGATTGAGAAAAGTTCTTTAAAATAATCAATAATCACTTCTCTAGAAATAACATCTTCAACGAATAAAATTAATAAAGATTGCAGGGCAGAACTTCTGACATATCTATTAACTTGTGGATTTTCTATAAGTATTTTGACAGGTTCAATATTGCCACCACTAACACTTGCAAGTACTCTCGCTAAATCCTCGGTGACGAAGTCTCCCGTGATATCTAAGGTAATCTCTCCTGGTACTGAGAAAAAATCGATGATGAGAGGATATGCTTTTGTCTCCCTGAATTGTGCTAGTAAAAAGAAAGAATATATATGTAAAAAATACTCAGGTAATTCCAATAATTCTTCTAAGTTATCCTTCCATTTTGTTATATTTTCCAATAATAGGGGTGTTATTTCTTCTTGTTTTTCAATTGCTTCTTCAAGGGCAAGACGAGGAAATTTTTCGGTATAGTTTTCTAATTCGGAGAGTATTTGAGTTAATTCCATTTCAATGATGAGTTTATTATATGAAGGTTGATAGAGTTTAGTTATGACAAATTATTGACGCTTGTTTACTTATTTAATTATTTTAAAATTCATAACCCCTGTCTGACCAATATTTCCAATCTGCGATCGCTTGTATTGTTTTTTCATCAACTTCCAAGGGTTCAATATCGCTCAAACGAGCAGAGAAAACATCATCATCGTATTCAACTTCAACAAACATATTATGCTCACAATCTTCTGCTGAAGATATACCCAAAACTTTAACATCTCGTCCTTCAGGTTTTTTACCACTAAGCCATTTAGCCTGAAAGGGAAAACTGATATTATCATCAAGATAATAATACCAACCCATTGCTCTTTCTTCCTCATTATAAGCATCTACAACAATTTCATAATCAATACGCTGTTCTCGTTCTTTGTCTTTTTCAATTCTGGACATATTCTAAGTTTTTAAATTCTACAGTTAAATTTTATGGCAAGCACAGTTAAGAAAATAAAGAGTTTACATAAATTAAATTTTTGACATTTTTTTACATATTCAACCAGAACAATCAATAACTTTATTACCATGGAAAATAAAGAGCAGAAAAATGTATAGTAGATTAACAAAAATATTAGCTGGCTTTATCTTAAGTCTAGTTTTAATATTTGTCTTCCCCTTGATTGTCAATAACTCCAAAGTAGCGTTATTTGCTCAAGAAAAAGTTAACTTAAAAGAAAATCTTGGTAACTATCATTTTGCGATTTCTAGCAAATCTGATTTAGCTCAAAAATATTTTGACCAAGGTTTAACCCTAACTTATGGTTTTAATCATGCCGAAGCTGCTCGTGTCTTTAAAACTGCCACTGAAGTGGATCCCAATTGTGTCATGTGTCATTGGGGATTAGCCTATATTCTAGGACCTAATATTAATGCACCGATGGGTGAAGAGCAAGTATCTCCAGCTTGGCAAGCAACTCAAAAAGCGATCGCAATTAGTAAAAAAGGATCGAAAAAAGAACAGGCTTATATTCAAGCTTTAGCTCAGCGTTATTCTCCCAAACCATGAGAAGATCGTTCAAATTTAGATTTAGCCTATGCCCAAGCAATGGCTAAAGTTGCCCGAGACTATCCCGATGATGTGGATGCTGCCACTTTATACGCCGAAGCCTTAATGGATACTATGCCTTGGGATTATTGGCAGACTAATGGCGAATTAAAAGCAGAAGCAAAGACCATTGTGGATACCTTAGAATCGGTGATCAAGAGAAGCCCGAAACATCCAGGGGCGAATCATCTTTATATTCATGCCATGGAAAAAGAACGTCCTTTAGCAGCAGTCAAAGCTGCTGATACTTTGCGGGATTTGATTCCTGGTTCAGGACATTTAGAGCATATGCCTTCTCACATTTATATTCGTGTAGGGCGTTATGAAGATGCTGTAATTGCTAACGAAAAAGCGATCGAAGCTGACCGTAAATATCTAGCTTCTTCTCATCCAGATAGTATTTACAAATTCGCTTATGTACCTCATAACTACCATTTTCTGTGGTTTTCAGCATTGATGACAGGACAAAGTGAAATTGCCATGGATGCCGCTGAAAGCACTGCTGATGTTAATCAAGATTTGATCAGAAATCCTGATTTTGCTGGTGCATTGCAACATTTTTCTGTGATACCCTTATTTACTGAAATTCGCTTTGAAAAATGGCAACAAATTCTAGAAACTTCCCCTCCTCCAGCCGATTTGAAATATCCCAACGGTGTTTGGCATTATGCCAGAGGAATGGCTTTTATTCATCAAGGTAAAAAAGATCAAGCAACTCAAGAGTTAGTTAGACTACAAGCTTTGATGAATGATTCGAGTTTACAAGAATTAAAAATTTGGGACTTTAATTCTACTGCGAGTGTATTAAAAATTGCCGATGAAGTGTTAGCAGGTTCGATCGCTAATTTCGATCGAGATTATACCACCGCCATCAATCACTTGCAAAAAGCAACTAATTTAGAAGATAATTTAATTTATACTGAACCACCCGATTGGTATTCTCCTACCCACAACTTATTAGGTCGAGTTTTCCTAGAAAGCGATCGTCCAAAACAAGCTGAACAAGCTTTTAGAAAGGACTTAGAAATCTATCCTAATAATGGTTGGTCTTTACATGGATTAGCTCAAAGTCTACAACGACAAGGGAAAATGACCGAAGCAAAAACTGTCAACAAACAATATGAACAAGCATGGCAATACGCTGATATTGTTTTGTAATTATTTCAAAAATATTTGATCTTCTGTTACCTTTATTTTCTTTTTAGATATAGCGTTTATCATAGTCATCAGGTACAGGTTAGACTTGTAAGTCCCCTAGTCTCATCTTGATAAGGGCAGATCCTGACAGACTGGGTGAGGATTTAGGGGGTTTTAATCTGAGCTATTTGTACCTCATTTACACGGGAATAGCTATATATCAAATAACCGTCTTTTGATTACTTTCAATAGAAAATACCTTGTAACGTAACTCGAGCATTTCACTTCCAAAACTTCTCAAGCTCTGCTATTATTTCTCGCAGAGCTTGTTTTTCTTTTTCTAAAGTGGTGTTTTTCCCCTTGTTATTATGTTTTGAAATCATGAAAATGATTTGATGGTAATAAAAAAGAATCAACCGTTCAATTTTTGGTTCAAAATCTTATTCGCTAATTTAGGATCCGCTTTACCACCAGTTTCTTTCATAATTTGTCCCACAAAAAAGCCCTGTAATTTTTTCTTACCACCACGATATAGTTCTAACTTATCAGGATTTGCTTCTAAGATTCGATCGATAATCGCACCTAATTCATCAGGATTAGTAATTGCCATTAAGCCTCGACTTTCGACAATCGCTTTGGGTGAGCCACCTTTTTCTAACAACTCAGGCAAGATTTCCTTGGCAATTTTACCGCTTATAGTACCTTTTTCAATTAAAGCAATCAATTCCGATAACATTTCGGGCTTTAAAGCAATCTGATTAATATTCAGATCAGGATTACTATTCAGATAAGCTGCTATATCTTGAGTTACCCAGTTAGCTGCATTTTTAGCTGTAACACTACCTGCTACAACTGTTTCAAAATAAATTGCCACATCTCGATCGTCACTTAATACAGTAGCATCATAAGCAGAAAGACCAAATTCTTCGATATAACGAGTCAATTTTTGGGCTGGTAACTCAGGTAAAGTTTTACCCATCTGTTCTAGTTGAGCATCACTAATTACTAAAGGAGGTAAATCAGGTTCAGGAAAATAACGATAATCACTCGAACCTTCTTTTTGTCTCATACTGAAGGTTTTTTGACTACTTTCATCCCATAAACGGGTTTCTTGAAATATTTCATCATCATTATTAATCGCTTCTATTTGTCTTTCAATCTCATATTCGATCGCTTTTTGGATAGCACTGAAAGAGTTCATATTCTTGATTTCGACCTTCACGCCAAATTCTTCTTGACCTTCAGGACGAACAGAAATATTGACATCACAACGTAATGAACCTTCTTGCATATTACCGTCACCAATATCTAAATAACGGACAATACGGCGTAGTTGTTGAGCATATTCGGCGGCTTCTTGTCCGCTACGCAAATTAGGCTCAGAGACTATTTCTAATAACGGTACGCCCGTGCGGTTAAAGTCAACTAAAGAATGAGTTGAGCCTGCTAATCTGTCACTACCTGCATGAACTAGTTTACCCGCATCTTCTTCCATGTGCAGACGAGTAACACCAATCGTTTTTTTCGTTACTTCTTTGGTTTTTTTATCCAGTATTTCAATATCTAATTTACCGTGTTCAACGATGGGTAAATCGAATTGGGAAATTTGGTAGTTTTTGGGCAAGTCAGCATAAAAATACTGTTTGCGATCGAATTTACTATAACGAGTAATTTGTCCGTTTAAAGCCAAACCCATCTTAATAGCGGAGTTCAATACTTCTTGATTTAAAACAGGCAAAACTCCAGGATGTCCTAAACAAACAGGACAGATATTGGTATTAGGAGGACTATCAAAATTAGTGGAACAGTTGCAAAAAATCTTCGTATTGGTATTGAGTTGACAATGAGTTTCTAAACCAATAACTGCTTCGTATTTGGTTTGAGTAGCTGTAGCCATATATCTGTTATTTAACTAATAATAATTTCTAATCTCGCATTCTCAATTTATTGTAACTTGAATTGCCGATCATGCTTTCCATGGCGTTGTGCCATCGGAACTATTTGCTATTTACCAACACTGATGTTTACTTAAATTAATTTTTTGCGCAATAGATTCCATGGCCAAACAGATTGAATTCATAGTTTCAGAATTCTCTTGATAGTTAGCAGGGACTAAGTTCGTTAATTTTTGATTAGAAGTAATTTCGTCTGCATGTTTCCATTGGTCTCCAGTTTTATCTTCAGGGTGAACCCCAAGAGCAATACCACCATATTGATTCATCACTGTAAAACAGGGAATATCTGATGTACAATCAGCAACATCAATCACCTGATTAATTGGAATGCGAATTTCTTCTGGAGGTATATCTCGGTAATGATAAATTAAATCTTTTTCATTTTCATTGTAGTGAAGTTCGCATCCCCACATACCTTTAAAATATTTAGCAATGCTCGTACTACGGGCAATATCAACAAAACCACCTGACATTAAGTAAAATTCTAGTTCAATATCTTGATCAATTTGGGTCATTTTTTGTTCTAGACGATCGAACATTCTCTCTACACCTTTACACAATTGAATCTTTTTACCTAAGTCAGTTAAGGTACTTTTAGTAATTTTATTTGTTTTTCTTCCGTTAGACTCTTTGACTAAACCATAACTTCTTGCTAAATAATGTTGCCAGTCGTCTTCAAGTAAAGGATTGACGTAGTTTTTATAAAAATCATCTTTGTCTATTCCACAATCTTCTAATAATACATAAAAACTATCGCAAGGAATAATAGTACGATCGAAATCAAAAATGATCGCAATACGATTAGATATTGGTTTAGTAGCTTGATTCATAATAACAATTTTTTAACAGTTGATATTACTTATCAAACCAAATAATCAAAAGGTTGGAATCTATCTATGGGCTTAAATTCAAGTCTGTTAAAACCATAGTTCAAATACTTTTCCAAACCAATGGCAAAATCCTTAATTGATCATGATCCTTTATTCGATTGATAATCCTATTTTGTCATCACCAAATAAACAGTTACTAGAATATTGATCAAAAAACTGTAATTAATTTAATTTACTGTGAACAAGCTTATTAACAACGATAAATCAGTAATGGGAGCAGGAATCATTTCACCTCTGGAGTCTAATAATAACACCACAATTAAATAAATAACTCCTAATAATACCGAGATTATACCTGTGACGATCGCTACAATTTTTTTTCTATCCATATTGAAAAGGCAAACAGATTTTAATACGCTTGAACTGAATCTAATTTACATTACTTAATTATATATTAATTGTCATTCTCAACCAAACTTAAAACTAAATATTTAGCTACAAATTATTACAATTGAAAATTATTACAAAATATAAATAGTAATCGAGCTTCTATACGAATTTCAAAAAAAATAATCTACAATTTATTTCCAAAGATCAAAACTAATTAGGGTGATTTTAGTTCAAAAATATTTGATTCTTTGTTAACTTTTATTGATTTATTAATTTAGATAAATACCATTCCAACAGCTCAGAAAGTATCAATTCCAACATGATGTTTGACACCGATAAATTATAGTCCTCAATGAAGATTATAAAATTTTTATTAAGAGTAATTACAGGTACTTCTACATAGATGATTATTTATGATTAAAATACAAAGAGAAGAACGAGAAAATATAAACGATATTGATTATTCACCCTCAAGAAAAAGTTAGAGGATTTAAACATTTAAGTATGAGTTAAATAGAGGATAAAGAACAGATGAAAGCTAGTCGATTTTTACGTCTATATGAACAAGGAATTCGCAAGTTCCATGGTATAAACTTACAAGGAGCACAGTTATATCGTTCAGTTTTAGTAGCATTAGATTTAGAAGGTGCGAATCTTATTGGCGTGGATTTAAATGGTTCTTTTTTAACCAAGTCTAATTTTAGTCACGCACAATTAAATTGGTCTAATTTTACCCATGGAAAGTTAAGTGAATCTATATTTGATGGTGCTGATTTAACTAAAGCGAATTTTTATGGTGCTTTCATGGTGCGATCGCAATTAGTTAAAACTCAACTAAGTGGAGCGAACTTAAATCATACCAATCTTCGTCATGCAGATTTAGCACAAGTAAATCTATGTGGTGCCTGTTTATATCGTGTCAACCTAAGAGACTCATCTTTAAGAGATAGTAATCTTAATTGGAGCAATTTTCAAGAATCTAGATTAAGTGGTGCTGATATGAGAAAATGTTCAGCATACAAAACCAATTTTGCTCGCTCTTTTATGAAAGGAGTAGATTTGAGAAATAGCGATTTAAGTGAAAGTAATTTACATGGTGCGAGGCTAAGTAATGCTAATTTGGCTAACGCTAATTTACGAGGAGCTAATCTTAGAGAAGCAAGACTCAGAGGTGCAAATTTAGAAGGAGCTGATTTACGAGGAGCTAATTTACAGCAGGCCGATTTAGAAATGGCGAATTTGGATGGTGCTGTTTTTGATAGAACTAACCTCACAAAAGCAAACTTAATGGGTGCAAATTTAGCTCATACCAATCTACATAACTCATGTCTGACTGAGACAATCTTTCCAGAAACCGTAAATCGTATGATTACAGCACAAAATAATAATTCTCTTAATCAGAAAGATTATTATGGTTATGGTTTTCAACTAGGGCGTGTCATCAATTAGAACTTAAAACAAGATAGAATATACCCCTAAGTAATTTTTAAACAGAAACAGAGTGTGGTAAGAAGATGCGCCGTTATGCTTTAAGGGATGACCAATGGGATAGAATTAAAAATATGCTTCCTGGTCGTCCAGGTACTGTAGGAGTTACAGCCAAAGACAATCGACTATTTGTTGAAGCAGTCTTAGATCGATATCGAGCCGGTATACCTTGGAGAGATTTACCAGAAAGATTTGGAGATTTTCGAGTGGTTCATACTCGATTTGGCTTAATTGATGACACGCCCTAGAGATTATTTAGTAGAATCAAAAATTATTTTGTCATAATCCAAGAACAGGAGTTTGAATTAAGATATAATAGAAAACTGTTATTTTTACTATATTGTTTTGAAAAATCAGGAGGAATTTGCATGACCCAAGTGGTTGTGGGACAGAATGAGAATATAGAATCAGCTTTACGTCGCTTCAAAAGACAAGTTTCTAAAGCAGGTATTTTTGCAGATATTAAACGTTTGCGTCATTATGAAACCCCCATTGAAAAGAAAAAACGCAAAGCTGTAGCCCGTCGTAAAAAACGCTTTCGTTAAATTAGCTTTATCTAGTACTCGTCAAATCATTTTTATTAATATACCAATTTTATTGTGGTTTCAATGACTGGTAATTGATATTAATGGGTCACTAGATAAGATGGAAAAATTAAATATAATTTTTAGTCAAAATTTTGAGGCAAGTCGAAAAGTATGGTTAATTCTAATACTTGAGACTTGCTTTGATATTTAGGGCCAATAATATAAAAATTTGCATTAACAGTGGGTGATAACTAGCAAAGAAACTGAAAGATATGTTAAATTTTGTTTAGTGAGTAGATAGAGCTATAACCTAGCTTGATGATGTCTAACCTTGCTACAACGTCATGATATAATTTCATATAGATTATATGTAATCAAGAAATCATAAATCATAAATCTTTGAAGGTAATAAATAAAAACATTCGGATTTATAGATTTTGGCGGTAAGTTAAGATTAATCGTCTTTAAAGTTATTTGTATCTGTTACTTTTGGTAATAAAGTCAAACTAAAAGTCGATTAATCTTTTTCTTCTGGTGAGATGATTATATCTCCTGAAATTTGCTCATAAAAATCACTGTACATAATAATAATAAATAGTTTAGGGCTTAATGTTTACTAAACAAGTAACCGATTCTCCTGTTTATAAATGGTTTAACGATCGTCTAGAAGTCGAAGCGATCTCTGATGATATTAGCAGTAAATATGTTCCTCCCCATGTAAATATCTTTTACTGTTTAGGTGGAATTACTTTGACTTGCTTCTTAATCCAATTTGCCACTGGGTTTGCAATGACTTTTTATTACAAACCCACCGTTGCCGAAGCCTTTAACTCTGTTCAATTTATTATGAATGAAGTTAACTTTGGTTGGTTAATTCGTTCTGTCCATCGCTGGTCTGCCAGTATGATGGTGTTGATGTTAATTCTTCACGTGTTCCGTGTTTACTTAACTGGCGGTTTCAAAAAACCTCGTGAATTAACTTGGGTTGTAGGTGTAACTATGGCTGTTATTACCGTTTCTTTCGGTGTAACGGGTTATTCTTTACCTTGGGACCAAGTTGGTTACTGGGCGGTTAAAATCGTTTCTGGTGTACCTGCAGCTATTCCTGTAGTTGGTGACCAAATGGTTGAATTGTTAAGAGGTGGAGCAAGTGTTGGTCAAGCAACCTTAACCCGTTTCTACACCATTCATACCTTTGTTTTACCATGGTTCATGGCTGTATTTATGTTATTACACTTCTTACTAATTCGTAAGCAAGGTATTTCTGGTCCTTTGTAAACTCTAATAATTAATATATGACGATCTAAATGTTGAACAATTACTTAGATCGTCTTTTTTGTATTTACTAATAATTCATGGCATGAACTTAAATACTTCAGAATAAAATAAAAATATTCTGGCTTATTTTGGTTCTCTTTAGACTATAAGTTGAGGGAAATAAATTCAATTATGTCAAATCCAAATTCTCAATTGATTAAAAAACCTGATCTAGCCGATCCTAAATTAAGAGCTAAATTAGCTCAAAATATGGGTCATAATTATTATGGTGAGATTGCTTGGCCTAACGATATTCTCTATATGTTCCCTGTTTGTATTCTTGGTACATTAGGTTTAATCGTTGGTTTATCAATTTTAGATCCAGGTATGATTGGTGAACCTGCTGATCCTTTTGCAACTCCTTTGGAAATTTTACCTGAGTGGTATTTATACCCTGTTTTCCAAATTTTACGTGTTCTTCCTAACAAACTTTTAGGTATTGCTTGTCAAGCAGCTATTCCTTTAGGTTTAATGGCTATTCCTTTCATTGAAAGTGTCAATAAATTCCAAAATCCTTTCCGTCGTCCTATTGCTATGGCTGTATTTTTATTCGGTACTGCTGTAACACTTTGGTTAGGTGCTGGTTCTGTATTCCCTATTGATAAATCTTTGACTTTAGGTTTATTCTAAATAGTTTTTACGAATACATTAATTTATAATGTCTGTGGTTGCTGATGACTTTTGTCACCAAGAGATCGCAGACATTATTTTTTTATGGTTTGAGACGACTACTTTCAAAGCTATTTTGTAATAGTTTAAATTGCGATCGCAAATAATCTAAATTACAATTAACATTACCGTAACGCCATTGTACGTAACTATTACTAATTACAGTAATAATTTCTAACTGCTCACCTATAAAAATATTATTTAAACTTTGAACATATTCATAAGGAGTTTGAGCCTGATGTTTGGGATGACCTTTTTCTTGCAATAAATCCAGCATTTCTCGGTATAATTTAGCCAAAGGATGGAGTTTATTTAAGTAGCGAACATAGGTCAATTTTTGCAAGTAATTAACCGTTAACTAACCGAAGAAAGCTAGGACTATAGCACCTAATATTCCCAGTAAAACACCAATAAAACTACCCGTAACAAACTGCCATAATTTACCAAGCCAGCCAGTTTGAAAAACACCTAATATTCCTTGAGTTATTTTAGCAAAAATGGTCGAAATAAAAGCGGTAAAAGGTGGAGGTAAGAAGCTCGCTACCCATTTCCATAATAAACCTAAAACACCAAAAGGATTTTGATCTTGAAAAGATGGAGGTATAATTTCGTGACCAGGCAACGGATCAAAATAAAACCAACCATAATCAGGAAAATAAACTTCTGTCATGGCATAAGCATCGGTATTATGTACTAAATAATAACCTGTAAAAGGATTAAATTTCCCAGGAGCAAAACCGACAACTAACCTTGCTGGTATATTTAGCGATCGCAACATCAAAGTGTATACTGTTGCAAATTGATCAGGATAACCACCTTGATTTTTATAGAGAAAAGCCTCAGTTAAATCCTCTCCCTCTTTTAATGGAGGAATATTTTGTTGCCAACTGTAGTTTTGTTTAATAGCTTGAGCTAAATATAAAGCGACATCATAATTAGATGTTAACTCTCGATTCGATTTAGCAATTAAATCCTCTGCCTTTACCTTGATTTTGTCTTTAATTTCTGGAGATAAGTCAAGATAATATTTACGAATTACATCAGGATAATTGTTACCTGCTAATTGTAATTGTTCTTGATTACGATAAGGTACACGAGAAATAACAGTATAGGTTAAACCCTCTATTAATCCCGCAGGTGAACGTAAACCCCCTTCAGAGTCCAAGGCAATTTCTGGAGTCGGGAAAAAAAGAGATTTAGCATAACGAAGATGAGGAATGATATTAGGTACGTCAGCAACGGTAGTATAAGTTTGAATAACCTTTTGGGTTTCTCCTTTAACTAATGGTGAAGGAAAACCAAATTTATAACTCCAAGGATGTCTTTGAATATCAGCTGTTTGGTCTTCTCTTAGAATTTTCCATCCCTGCCCTGTATAATGATCGAATCCTAATACACGCCAAAATCCAGGGTATTGAGAGCGAATGCGGAATCAGAGTTTTTTCTTGGTGATAGTATCACTAAAATTTTGATTAATTTGAGTATTAAAACCGTAATAAGATGAATCATCCACTCTGTCAATACCATTTTCACCCTCTCCATTTCCTCCCATTAAATTATCGCTGGGTGTACCGTCGGGATTATAACCTGGGTTAACTATACTTTTATTTCCTTGGGCAAAGTTTTGATTTTTATAGTTATCAGGTGCATTTACAGGGAAACTCTGAATTTGATAACCTGGATAACGAGGCATAATGGCGAAAATAAATAAACCTAAAACAACAATAATTGAGATGGAAGAGAAGAGTTTTTTAGGAGATAAGGAAGAATATTGTGATGGTATAGATTGATAATTTTTGTCTGGAATATTCTGTTTCTTTTTTTGTTGCCATAGTTGATCCCAACTATCTAATCCCATGCGAGAGCGATAATCGAGAATTAAAGTTGGAACAGCAATGATTAAGAGTAATAGTAACCAAGGAGCAAAAGCAAGAGTTTGGGATAAAGTAGCGGATACCCCTATTAAAATTAAACCAATGACCATGGAATAACCTAAGTCTTTGCGTCTGGGTAAATCAAAGCTATGTAAAACTTGTAACTGTATTAATAATTCAGCTAATACTAGTCTGGTATCATTGATACTGCCGAGTAGATTACCTAAGAATAATACTAACGCAATAATCATCGCGATCGCTAAACCAAATTTAACAGCGATATTTCTTTTTTTTCTTCTACGCCAAGTAACAACAGCACCAATTATACTTAAAGGTATTGCCCAATAACTCATCGGAAAACGGCTTTGAGCGGCGACGTCGATAGCAATAATTCCAACAATAACCATCGCTTGTACTAATACTCGCAGGAGAATTGATTCTTCTGTTTTCGGAGATGGTAAGGACTTGATTCTTTCTATTAAGCTATTGAAACTATTTATTTTGCTTTGATTTTCCATAATTATTAAAATCGGCAATGATCACAATTTACAAGAAATTGGCAGCAAGTACAGTAATTGTTAGTTAAAAAGTTTTATGACAGTATCAAAACTGGTCTATTAATAATTTCAAACTTAAGTACAATTCGATATGTTTATATTGATAAGGTTCACCATTCGGTTAATTACTAATCTTTTAACGGACATAGTCAAATACCAAAGACAATAAAGATGAGATAATCAATGGTAAAGTATTCAAAAAATCGATATCACTCATATCTTTGCTAAATTGCCTAATGTTCAGACTTTAATTATAACTAACAAAAGTATGGATAATTTTGCTGACCGTCAAAATTCATAATTATCTACTGGCTATAGTTTCTAGTATTTGCGAACATTGAAATAAAGCCCTTGGTACGTGAAAACATCCTTTCCATTTCCCACCCTTGAGAGGCAACAATATTTTCCCTTGTCGATTGAGATAACCAAACCATTCTCCATATTCGCTATCACAGAAATGTGACCAAGTGTAGTCATGTACTTTTTTAAACCATTGGCAACATGCTTCATTGGATGTCAGGTGATAGGCTTTTAGTAAAGCGACTAAAGTTTCTAAATGTACCCACCACAATTTTTGATCCCATTCGAGTTGTTGAGGAGGATAACCTTTGAGATCCATAAAATAGAACAATCCACCATATTGTTGATCCCAGCCAAATTCGAGGGTAGAAAGGGTTATTTCCACGGCCTTATCTATCAAGATTTGATTTTTGCATCTGTGACCTAAATCTATCATGAACCACATCGCTTCAATGGAGTGACCAGGATTTAGTAGGCGACCTTCAAAAGAATCAGAAAAATGACCTTCAGGAGTAACATTCTCTAAAATAAGACCATTTTCGGGCTGATAGAAAACTTCCATGACTTCATGGATAAAGTTTTGAATAGTAGTTTCTACCAATTCTTTTTCTAGTAGTACTTCAATCTCAAGGCAGAGATTACTTAGAATCATTGGTAAAGCAAAGTTCTTGAGAGGACGAGTACCAGATACAAGCTTATTATATTGACCTTTGGGATTATTCTGACGCTCAAGGATGTTGTGAAATGTACTGGTAGCAATTTGAGCATATTCCTCGTTTTGGGTGGCTTGATACAACTGACTAAAAGCCATAGTCGCAAAGCAGTCAGAAAAGATGTTGTAGGGTTGCACCAATGGTTTACCTTGTTGGTTCAAGGAGAAATACCAATTTCCAGATGTATCTTGACCGTATTCTCGTAGAAAATTAGCACCATATTCTGCCATAACAAGCCATTTGGGTTCTTGCTCTAAACAATTATAGAGCATGGAAAATGTCCACACTTGACGAGCTTGAAGCCAAATGAATTTGTCAGTATCAAAAACTTGACCATCTCGTAATAAGCAGGTAAAGAAACCACCATATTCCAAATCTTGGGAATACTTTTGCCAGAAAGGTAGAACGTTTTTAATAAGTTCAGTCCGATATTGAGTTGCTAGTTTTTTAAAATCCATGTTGTTGATTTTGCTCACGAAGACAGATCAGTTTGTTTTATTGTTGGTTATACATTTTATTTTTTCAGACAATGGACAGATACTTTTATTCCTAAGGGTTAATTAAGAATTTGTAATTATCTTCTGTAAATGTTTTTCTAACTTACCTTCTTGAAGAATTGTTGCAGTAATTGTTAAACCCTCTTCAATATTTTTAGTGACACCACAACGCCATAAATAAAAACCGCCATTTAAAATACAACTTTTTGTCAGACTAGATTCTTGACCTTGAATTGTCTTTTTTAACTCTTGGAAATAATTAAATTTGTCACCCAAAACAGGGTCTTCTCCATCTAAATTATGATGATGTGGATTTATTTTCAGATATTGAGATCCTTCACTAGTATCATGACGATCGATGCTGATAATATTAGTTTGAGATAACTTTAAATCTCCACTACCCTCCATTCCCTTAATTAAAGTAAACTTTTCTTTGTTGTTTAAATGTAATGCACCTTTGATCATTTTTTCCGTGGGAGGATGAACATAACCAGCTATTACATGGGTATTTCCTTCATAAGGATGCCAAATTAATTCTAAGGTAGCTAAAGGTGGACGTTTACCAATTTGATCTCGATAAGTAACTAAATTATGAGCTAGAGGAAAATGTTGGGGTAAATAGAGAAAACCAAAGTTAGTTGTTTCTAGTAATTTATTAACTTGAGTGAGAGAAAGTTCAGTTAAATTAACACCTAAACTTGCCCAAATTTCAGCCAATGTCAAGCCATATTTAGTGGGCATTGTTGTGCCACCATGCATTAACACAGGGACATTCATCGAGCTTAAAATTAATGCGGTAACGGGAGAAATAGGTGCAGTACGAGTTCTTCCATCATAAGGAATACCCAAGATAGTCAAAGGTGAAGAGTTATTTAATGTCGCTACTTTTGGACCTAATCTATTATAAGTTTTCAACATTCCCCCTAATTCTTCAGCAGTGGGACGTTTGATACGATGAGCAATTAAAAAAGCCCCTATTTGAGCAGGAGTGGCAACTTCTGTCAACATCATTTCTAAAGCCAAACCAGCTTCTTCAAATGTTAAATTTTTGTGGGTATGGGCACCACTACCAATTTTTTTTAATAATTCTCTGAACTCACTACTCATACTTAATATTTAGTCTTAACTAGAATAACTAAAAATGTTTTATTTTATAGTTTATAGACTGTCCATTATAGTGATTTTTCAGATTGTTTGTCATATCTTATTCACAAAAGTGAAGAGTTATGGAAATATCGATATGGGATTTACTTGAAGTGAAAATGATCGCAAATCATTAATAACTAACAAATAGAAGAAGTTGCAGAAGTTGCAGAAGTTATAGAAGAAACAAACTTATTAACTACTGAACTAATGAATTCTGAACTTCTCCATTTAAAATCATTCTATAAAGAATTAGCACCAGCAACAACCTCAAGAAGTTGTTGAGTAATAGATGCTTGACGAGCTTTGTTATAAGAAAGAGTTAAACTTTTCATTAAATCACTAGCATTTTGACTTGCATTATTCATTGCAGTCATACGAGCTGCTAATTCACTAGCAGCAGACTCTTGTAATGATCTTAATAATTGGTTATTAATATATAAGGGTAATAAAGAATCTAAAATCTGAACAGGATCTTGTTCAAAAATCATTGACGGAGAGAGTTCGGTTACTTCCGCCGAAATATCTTCTCTTTCAACTTGGAATTTACCACCACGTACAATTAAACGGAATATTTCGTCATCTTGTACTTCTAACCCTTGAGGAGTTAAAGGTAATAAAGTTTGAATTACAGGTTTAGAAGAAATTAAGGAAACAAAACGAGTATAAATTAATTCAACTCGATCGATTTCTTCAGAAAAGAATAAAGAAACTAACTCATCAGCAATCCCTTGAGAATCATTAGAAGTAGGAATCTGTTCTAAGCCAATAAAACTTTGAGTAATAGACTCTTCTCTACGTTTAAAATATTGACTCGCTTTTCTACCAACTGTAATGAAGGTATAACCCACGCCTTGAGCTTTTAATTCGGCGGCTCTAATTTCGGCTTTCTTGATTATATTAGCATTATAACCACCACATAAGCCTCGATCGCCTGTAACAACTACTAAAGCAACGGTGTTAACTTTTCTTTCTTGTAATAATGCTAAATCAACATCTTCCATGCTCAAACGACCTTGTAAGCCTTGAAGTACCTGTGCTAGGCTATCAGCAAAAGGACGAGTTGCAGTAACCTGTTCTTGAGCTCTTCTTACCTTAGCCGCAGCTACCAGACGCATAGCTTCTGTAATTTTTTTTGTATTTTTTACCGAGTCAATGCGATCGCGAATCGCTTTTAAGTTAGGCATAATATTTAATTAATAATTAATAATTAATAATTAATAATTGGTAATTTAGCATCCTTAGTTATGCTGAAAAAAATTTTTTCCAGCTTTTATTTGGTCAAATTAACAAATTATTTTATGAAAATTTCCCCTGAATTAGGGGGGAAAGTGGTAAAAAACCGTTTTTGATTTTCCCCTTGATAAAAAGTACTTATTAAGCAGAAAAAGCTTGTTTAGCTTCCCTTACAGCTTCTTTAAGTAAAGATTCTGCTTCGTCGGTTAATTTTTTCTCAGTAGAAATAATTTCGACAAATTTAGGTTTATTAGTTTTAATATAATTACGTAAACTAATAGCAAAATCAACAATTTGTTCTACAGGTATCTCATCTAACAAACCATTAATACCAGTATAAACCTGAGCTACTTGTTCCCAAACAGCTAAAGGAGTATTTTGTGCTTGTTTTAACAATTGACGTAAACGTTGACCACGAGCCAATTGCGATTGAGTAGCCGCATCTAAGTCAGAAGCAAATTGAGAGAACGCTTCTAATTCAGCAAATTGAGCTAATTCTAGCTTCAACTTACCTGCCACTTGTTTCATTGCTTTGGTTTGAGCCGCAGAACCCACACGGGATACGGACACACCCGCATTGATTGCAGGACGGAAACCAGCGTTGAACAAATCAGAAGATAAGAAAATCTGACCATCAGTAATAGAAATTACGTTGGTAGGAATATAAGCAGATACGTCACCCGCTTGAGTTTCAATGATAGGTAAGGCGGTCATACTACCACCACCTAAATCATCACTGAGTTTAGCTGCTCTTTCTAATAAACGAGAGTGGAGATAGAATACGTCTCCAGGATATGCTTCACGACCGGGTGGGCGACGTAATAACAAGGACATTTGACGGTAAGCTTGAGCTTGTTTGGTCAAATCATCATAAATAACGAGAGTTGCTTTACCTTTGTACATAAAGTACTCAGCGATCGCAGCACCTGTATAAGGAGCAAGGTATTGTAAAGTAGCAGGATCGTTGGCATTAGCCGCTACGATGATGGTATAGTCTAATGCACCTTTTTCTTTTAAGGTTTCAACTACGTTAGCTACAGTAGATGCTTTTTGTCCAACAGCTACATAGACACAAATAACGTCTTCTGATTTTTGGTTAATAATAGTATCAACTGCGATCGCTGTTTTACCAGTTTGACGGTCACCAATAATTAATTCACGTTGACCTCTACCCACAGGAATCATAGCATCGATCGCCGTGATACCTGTTTGCATTGGTTCACAAACGGATTTACGTTCGATAATACCTGGTGCCATAGACTCGATTAAACGAGATTCACTAGCATCGATTTCACCTAAACCATCAATAGGACGAGATAAAGCATCTACGACTCTACCAATAGAAGCATCACCGACAGGGATTTGAGCAATTTTACCAGTAGCTTTAACACTACTACCTTCTTGAATATCAAGACCGTCACCCATCAATACTGCACCAACGTTATCTGCTTCTAAGTTAAGAGCGATACCGATAGTACCATCTTCAAATTCCAATAGTTCGCCCGACATGGCTTGATCTAAACCATAAATACGAGCGATACCATCACCTACTTGTAATACTGTACCAACATTGGAAACTTGAACCTGTTGATCATAAGATTCAATTTGTTGGCGAATAATGTTACTAATTTCGTCTGGTCTAATTGCTACCATTTTTTTTATTTTTAGGGATTAAAATAATAGTTTGCTTATCAAATTGAGAGCAAATCAAAATTTAGAGAACAAATTAGTAATATTTTCTCAGAATTATTGAACTTATCTGAATAAAAATTATCACTATTTGTCATCCGTTTTTAAACTGTACCGAGCATACTACGACGGATACGACGTAATTGCCCTTTAATACTAGCGTCATAAACTTGAGAACCAACTTTGATCACGACACCACCAATGATGCCATCATCAACTTTAGTTTCCATTTCTACACCGTCAGCACCAGTAAGAACTTTGATCTTTTCTACTAATTTTTCTGCTTCTCCTTCATATAGCCTGATGGCAGAAGTTACTTCAGCTAAGACTATATTGTTGAGTTTACGCAGACTTTCTAAATATTTGTTGAATACACCTTCAACGACATTAATTCGTTGACGGTCAACTAATAGTAATAAAAAATTGAGCAAAAAAGGATTAATTTGCTCACTGGCAATTTTTTTAATAACTTCTTTGTTATCCTCTGCACCTACCAAGGGACTAGCTAAAAAAATTCTTAACTCTGGTGACTGTTCAAATAATTCTCGCAAAGAACGAATATCATTTCCGATCGCATCTGTAAGATTTTTTTCCTTAGCTAGGGACATCAAGGCTTCTGCATAAGGTTCTACCACTTCAGCTGTAACAGCATTTTGCATCAGTTCTTAACCTCCTAGTTGGTCAACAGCACGACTAATTAACTGACCTTGAAGATCATCATTCAAGCGACTTCGTAAATCTTGTTCCGCTTTTTCCAAAGCTAAGATAGCAACTTGACGTTTAAGTTGAGCTACTACTTTTGCTCTTTCAGAATCAAGTTCTTGAACGGCAGTGGCTTTCATCCGTTCGACTTCTTTCTCTCCTTGAGCTAGTATTTCTACCTTGAGATTTTTGGCAGTAGCTTGAGCATCAGTTTTAATTTTTTTCGCTTGAGCTTGAGCTTGATCTAAGTTTTCCTTAGCAGTAGCTAGAGCTTTTGCAGCATCATTAGCATAATTGTCAGCTTCTTGAATCTCTTGGGCAATTTTATCTCTTCTCTGAGCGAGAATGTTGTTCAAAAATTTACTACCATAAACCAATAAAAATACAATGATAATTATCAGGTTAACGATATTAGAGCCAAGAAGATCAAATTTAATACCAAATCCACCAACCGCTTTTTCAGTGGCTAAGTAGAGTAAATTGATCATGATTAATTTTTGATTTAACTAAGCTTTGATTATCTCTTTAAAATAAACAAGAAAAATAATTGATAAAATCTCAGTGTTATTCTTGCTAATTTAATAATTGAGCCAATTGTTGGTTAGACAAATTTTTCGACAATTTGGTTACTTAAAGCTTCTACTTTTTGCTCTAAATAAGCAAAAGCATCAGCACGCTCAGTCTCAATTTCTTCAGATGCTTTTTGCCTTTCGACAATAACTTCCTGTTGTGCTTGTTGCACTTGATCTGAAACTATTTTTTGTGCTTCGGCTTGAGCTTGAGCAATAACTTGTTGAGATTCTTTACGGACATCTTTCAATTCTTGTTCATATTGCTGAGCAATAGCTAAAGTATTTGCTTTTTTATCTTTAGCACTTGAAAGTTGGCCTTGAACATAACCTGCCCTGTCATCAATTGCCTTACCTAAAGGGCTATAAAGGAGTTTATTGAGTACCCACGCTAAAATTAAAAACTGAATTGCCATTAATGGTAGGGTGGCATCAAGGTCAAATAAACCCCCTCCTTCTGCGGTTTCTGCCGCCAATAAAATCCATTGTGTCATCATATTTTGACTTAGGAACAGAATTTAGTTGTTCTCTTTTTCCTATCTAGAATTATCCTTAAGAGTATTACTGCAATTGTGCATTTTCAGTAGTTAGGTTTGAGATATATAGATTGATTTTATTCTAAATCAGCCTAATACCCAAAACCTAAAAACTGATTTTTTTTGTTGCTAATGGTTATCTTAAATACCTAATAAGATTTTAGGAAAAAGGGTTAGCAAATAATAAGATTAATGCAACAACTAAACCGTAAATTGTCAACGCTTCCATGAAGGCTAAACTAAGAAGTAAAGTAGCACGAATTTTTCCTTCTGCTTCTGGTTGACGAGCAATACCCTCTACTGCTTGACCAGCAGCTGTACCTTGACCAATACCAGGACCTATAGCACCTAAACCTACAGCTAGAGCAGCAGCGAGTACGGAAGCAGCAGCAATTGTTGGATTCATAATTTTTTCCTTTTTATTAATTTACTACAATAAAGTTTTAATTGTTGATTCACCGGAAGTATTTAACTAAAGAATTTCTCCCTTATGTTTAGTTAATCACACAATGGTGACTAATTTAATCCCAAGATTTATTTAACTATATTTTGGGTTTTTATGCACAGTTAATTCTACTAAATCCTTATTTTTCGCCTTATTAACTAAGGGAAATTAATTCGATCAGTTTCCTTTTCTGTAAATGATAATTTTAGATTATTAAAAGAGTTAAAACAATTAATATTTAATTTTCTAAAATTCATTTTTCATCTTAATGTTCTTCTCCATGAACTTCCATAGCTTCCCCGATATAGGATGCGGCTAAAGTTGCAAAGATTAACGCTTGGATTGCACTAGTAAACAGACCTAAGAGCATTAAGGGTAAAGGAATGAACAAAGGTACTAACAAGACTAATACTCCGACAGCTAATTCATCCGCTAAGATGTTACCGAACAAACGGAAACTTAGGGAAAGAGGACGAGTAAAATCTTCGATGGCTCGGAAAGGAACCATAATTGGAGATGGTTGAGCATAATCTGCAAAGTAGGCTAGGCCTTTCTTTTTAAGTCCTGCATAAAAATATGCACCGGATGTTAATAATGCAAATGCTACAGTAGTGTTGATATCAAGAGTCGGTGCGGCCAGTTCCCCTTCAGGAATTTCAATTAATTTCCAAGGAATTAAGGCACCGGACCAGTTGGACACGAATATGAATAAGAATAATGTACCGATGAAAGGAACCCATGGACGGTATTCTTTTTCACCGATTTGATCCTTGGCTAAACCACGAATGAAATCCAAAATATATTCCATGAAGTTTTGAATACCGCTAGGAATTCTTTGGATATTCTTGGTAGCCAAGAAGGAGACGATAACAAGAATTAGGATTACAAACCAAGAGACAAGAAATACTTGTCCGTGCAGTTTTAAGTTACCGATTTCCCAGTAAAGATGTTCTCCTATTTCGATCGCCGCTAAATTCAAGTAGTGGGATAGATTTAAAGTGTTTACAAGATCCATTGAACAAGATTTGTCCTGATTACAAAAATCTTTGACAATTTATTGATTTAGTTTTTTGATTCTGCTTTATTTTGTTGATCCCATAAATTAAGGGGTAACAGATAAGACAGAATAGCCACCTTATAAGTAATAAAACCCAGAAAAACTGGTACTACTTGTAATTGTTCTCTTTTTATCGCCACGATCATCAAACCAATAAAGATAGCTAAACGAGACCAACCAGAAGTTTTTTTGGTCAGACCAACTCTTTCTACAGATCTAGCTAACATATTTAAGTAAACTAAACCAAAGCAAGTTCCCAATAAATAGTTAAGACTAGTTTGCCAATCATAAAAAAACAAAGTAAGACTGGAGCCTACTAGAGCGACAAAAATCGTACCCATCAACAGATTATTTCGTAGTTGATAAAACTCTCCCATGGAATTATCTGCTAATTCTGGTGTACTGATCTCTGATTCACTATTTTTTTCTATAGTGCTGTGCAAAGTAGATTCGGAGTTGTTCATTTTATAGGTATTCGTGCTGGCAGACTTTAAGACTGCTTTATTGTTAATTAGTCGATGGTGAATGTATTAAAAAACAATCACAGTAAGGGACTAGATAACCTAAATCAAAGACAATCTTATCATGTTAAGGAACATTAATGTAAATTTTTATTAAATTTGTCTAAAGTTCTATGAAAAAACATTGTTATAACTCAATCAGCAAGGATTCAAGAATATTCTTTGGTGATTTGGTGACGATATTTAAACATCTCTTTTAATCTTGAGTTAATCCACCAGCCTAATAATATTTCGCTGAACCAACCACCTGAAACTTCATAATAAATGCGATCAATTAATAATGTTTGTTGTCCTTTTGCTTTAAATATATGTTCATGTCGCCATGATTCCATGGGACCTTTTATTTGTTCGTCAGTAAATAACTGATATTTCTGATAGTCTGTGTGACGAGCTACCCAAGGTACAGGGAAAAAACCTAACGTTAGCAAAAACTCGCTGGTTGCCCCTATTTCTAATCCCCCTTCTCTACGAATTATTTTCACTGGTTGCCAAGGGGGTGTCAACAATTCCAATACATCTGCTCTCTCATGAAACTGCCAGACTTTTTCAACTGGAGCATTAATCAAACTGGAATACTCAAATTTTAGCATCAGTACTTAAAAATATAATTAATTCTAACCATAATGTTTACTGATTATAGAGGTTACGTATCGATCGCTCTTTATTTTTATTTTCCTATTTTTTGTCTGTTCCATCATCATGAAAATATTATGAGTTCTTAAATCTTCAAAAATAGAGTGAGCCGATTTTACCTCATAAAAAAATAATAGTAACTAGCTTTAATTTAGTTACTATCATTAAACATTTCTAAACATCGTCCTTTCCCAATCATTTTTCTGGGTTCAAACTGATATGTACGCAGAAAAAGTTAAGTCAATGTTTCTCTTTCTTGTGGTGATTGATAACCGATTACCCATGCGATTAAAGGAAGCAATAAAACACTGGTAACAGTTATTATGGATATAATCAAAATTGTGTTGAAGTATTCTCCGTTCATCTTTATAAATCTCCTATCTTAAGTTGTGTTCAATAGCGAATCTTGAAAAAACAATATGTATCGCTTGATACAATTCCATTATATTGAATTATTTCAAAATATAGGGTGTTCATGTTACAAAACTTAAATTTAGCAATACTCATTCACTCTTGATAAGTTGAATTGAAAGAAGGATAGTCATTTAGGCCATTAATTATATCTATTTGCAATGTTAGATTCTGTGGTTAAATTGACTATCAAAATATATTACATTTAGTAGTACTGATAACTCAACTAAAAATTATATTTTCCAACGGTATGATATTGTCCAATGGCATTTACAAATACTTGAGAAAGCTTTCATGCATTATCTTAGAATATACCTGTTAATTTAAGAAAGTTTGGTAAGTAATCCTAGTAAAGTTTTTGTTTTGGGTGTTAGTAGAGTTCGACGATAAGCATCTGCGGCTTTTTTAATGGCATCGGCTTGAGTGGGGTAAGAATGAATTACTCCAGATAATCCATTTAAGCCAATTTCGTTAACCATGGCGGCTGTAATCTCGGAAATCATTTCTCCTGCATGGGCAGAAACTATTGTTGCACCTAAAATGCGATCGCTTCCTTTTTCATGATAAACCTTAACAAAGCCTTCTGTTTCGCCATCGGTGATAGCTCTATCCACCTCACTCATCATAATTTTGATAGTACTAACTTCTATACCTTTACTTTGAGTATCCTTTTCATACATACCCACATGGGCGATTTCTGGATCAGTATATGTGACCCAAGGTATAACTAAATCACTAAATTTCGCTTTACCCAAACCAAAAGGAGAGAATAGAGTATTTTTGATCACAATACGAGCAGCGGCATCAGCAGTATGGGTAAATTTAAAATCTAAGCAGACATCTCCTGCTGCATAAATACTGGAATTAGTGGTTTGTAGATGATCATTAACTATCACTCCACGTTTATTATATTCAACACCAACAGCTTCTAAATTTAGGGTTTCAATATTAGGTTGTCTCCCTGCACCCATCAAAATTTCATCGACTTCGATGGATTTTTCTTGATTATTTTCAATATAATTAATCTTCTTCCCTGTGGTAGTTTTTTCTGTTTGTAAAACTTGAGAATTTAATACTAATTCAATGCCTTCATCGATAAAATTCTGCTGAATAATCTGGGCGGCATCAGCATCTTCACGATTTAATAAATGCCCATGTTTATGGACTAAAATAACCTTGGAACCTAAACGATGAAAGGCTTGGGCTAGTTCACAACCAATAGGTCCTCCTCCAAATACCGCTAAAGTTTTGGGTTGTTGAGTTAAAGAAAAAATAGTTTCATTCGTTTGAAATCCCGTGCTTTGAATGCCTTCTATTTTTGGTTGAACTGCCCTTGCACCAGTAGCGATAACAGCTTTTTTATAAGATAATGACTGATCTCCCACTGCGATCGTCTTATCTGAGGTAAAATGAGCTTCTCCAAAGAAAATGTCAATACCTAATTTTTTAAATCTTGCTGCCGAATCATGATGGCTAATACTGGCTCTGATATTACGCATTCTTGCCATAACTTGGGCAAAATTGATCTCAACATCACCAACATGAACTCCCAATTTTTTGCCTTTGGCCAACTCGCCGATTACTTTTGCGGAACGAATAATTGCCTTAGAAGGTACACAACCAAAATTTAAACAGTCACCTCCCATTAAATATCTCTCAATCAAAGCAACTTTCAGACCAATACCTAAACCTGCTGCACCTGCTGCGACAACTAAACCTGCTGTACCCGCACCAATGACAACTAGATCATATTTGTCGGCTGGAGTAGGATTTTTCCATTGAGGAGGATGAACCTCAGAAATTAATTGCTGATTATATTCATCCATCGGAGCCAAATTAATTGCATTACCAGATATATTATTCATCTATATTTTGATTGAGAATAAATTTTTAATAGAAAACGATAATTGTTGTTTTTTCTTCTTTATTTAAAGTTTAATGATAAAAAATGAGAATGTAATGAGTAATTAATAATTAATAATTAATAATTAATAATTTTGACCTAAGTATCAAGGGCAAAGCTACATTATCGACCATAATTTGATCGCTTTTTTTATGTATCGTTTATAGCTTAAGTCTTTCGAGGCTCAAACAAGGAAAGGAAAGCGATCGCACTTTGTCATGAAAGTTAAAAGGGCAATGATTTAAAGCTTTATGGAATATATGTATTTAGGAATTTATGTAAAAATAAAGTGCCAGTTAAAAAATATCTAAAGCCTATAGCTGATAGCCAACAATCTCAAAAGCTCAAATAATATATTTATGGCAACTTTCTTATGATTGAGCTGAAGAATCTAAAACTGAATCGTCAAGGGCTTTTTTGGCAACTTTAGTCACATACAAAGTAACGGCAACAGTGGCAATAAAACCAATGATACGAATTGTCCATTGAGCTACAGGATTGGCTTCTGTTGTTCCTGCACCAATAGTTGCAAGGTTTCCTGCTAATGAACCAATATAGACGTACATAATTGTACCTGGTATCATTCCCAAAGAACCAATAACATAATCTTTGAGAGATACCTTGGTAACACCGTAAGCATAATTAAGTAAATTAAAAGGGAAAATAGGAGATACACGGGTTAATAAGACGATTTTCAAGCCTTCTTGACCAACTGCTTCATCGATCGCTTTAAATTTCTGATTTCCTGCTATTTTCTCGGCTACCCATCCTCTGGCAACATAACGTCCCACTAAAAAAGCGAGGGTTGCACCTATGGTGGCACCGATAAAGACATAAATAGAACCTAAAACTACTCCAAACACTACTCCTGCACCTAAGGTAAGTACTGAACCTGGTAAAAAAGCAACCGCAGCAATCATATAGATGACAATAAATGCGATCGCACCAACCGTTCCTAAACCATCAATCCATTCGAGGGCATTTACTAACCACATCTGAGGATTAAAGCCACTACCTGACGATTCTTGAGCTAAAACAGGATTAGTATGAATAGTTAAAGAAACAATAAATGTAGTCAGTGTCAGGATTAGCCAACGAAAAATTTGTCTTGATTTGTTACTTGTTAAACTCGTTTTAGTTAAGTTATTTTTTAAGAAAAACATTGCCATTAATCTCCATCTAAAATATTTTGATTGATAGTTTTTTTTGCTATCTCAACTGTGTAAATAGTTATTGCAATAGTAGCAATTAACCCTACAAAACGCATCATCCATATTAAGCTTTGAGCTTCTGGATTTGCTTGATCATTAGCAGGATCAAAAGTAGCTAAATCTCTTGCTAGAGAACCAATATAGACATACATGATCGTACCAGGAATAATTGCAAAAGAGCCAAGAATGTAGTCTCTGAGAGTTATCTCAGTAATTCCCAAGAAATAATTCAGTAAGTTGAAAGGAAAAAGAGGACAAAGACGAGTTAAAAAGACAATTTTCCATCCTTCTTGGGAAACAATTTTATCCATTTTTTTTAAGAGAGGATATTTTTGTAATTGCTTATTTACCCAGTTTCTACAATAATAACGTCCTAACAGAAAAGAGACGATCGCACCTATTATAGCGGAAATTAAGACAATAATAGTTCCTAAAAATAAACCATATAAGCAACCGCCTTTGATGGTCAAAATAGAACCTGGAATAAAAAATAGAGTACCCAGATTATAGATGAAAAAAAATAATAAATAACCCCAAAAACCCAATTTTTCCATCCAAACTAAGGATATTTCCCATAAAGTTTTAAGATCAAATGAGGTAACGATGATTATGGTGGTAATAAATAAAATAATCAATAAAAAATTTTTTTTCATAATTGCATTCCTGTTAAAAAAAGGTCAAACAATTGATAATTGACAGTTACCTTTATTCTTTAAACTTTGTCCTTTGAATTTTCCTTATTTAATCTATTATTATCTGAACTAACAACGTTATTGCTGATTATTTCCTGAGTTTTTTCTCAGATTATTTGATCCTTAATCTTCACATAACGTAACAGTTGTATTTCACTTCAAAAGGTATTTTATAGATTATATTGTAATGACTTGCTATTGCTAATTTAATATCGTTTTTCATGGCTAACTCGAAACATAAACCATTCCCCAAAAAAAGCAATCAACCGGTGACTAAAAAAACATCACAATCAAAGTTAAATTCTCCTCAGAATAATCAAGATGAGGATTTAGTTTATGGTTGTCATCCTGTGTTAACTACCTTGAAAAGCGATCGACAGTTGAATAGAATATATATCATGGGTAAACTACTTCATGATAATCGCTTTGAGTCTTTATTAACTTCAGCTAAAGCCAATGGTGCAATTATTGATGTAGTCGATGTCAAACGTCTCAATCAAATTACTGATTTTGCTAATCATCAAGGAGTTGCAATTATGGTTGCTCCTTATGATTATATGGAACTAGATGATTTAATTACTAAGGCAAAGTCTGAAACTGAAAACCCCGTCATTGTCATAGCCGATGGCATTAGTGATCCCCACAATTTAGGGGCTATTATCCGTACAGGAGAAGCATTGGGTATTCAGGGATTAATAATTCCTCAACGTCGTGCAGTGGGTATAAATTCTACGGTTATGAAGGTTGCTGCTGGTGCCTTAGAATATTTTTCTGTGTCTAGAGTTGTCAATATTAATAATGCAATTAAGCAGTTACAAGAAAATGGTTTTTGGATTTATGGCACTACTATGGATGGTAATGATTTACATGATACTAAATTATCAGGTGCGATCGGCTTAGTCATAGGTGCAGAAGGGAAAGGGTTGAGTCAATCCACGATGAAATTCTGTGATTTTCTAATGTCAATACCGATGTTGGGTAAAACTCCCAGTCTTAATGCTTCGGTAGCAGCAGCGATTTGCCTTTATGAAATTCGTCGGCAATCTTTATCAAAAAAATAATTTTTCAGAGACTATCAGTGTGTAATAATTTTTAAAAATTAACCTGCTTCATTATTTTGTAAGAAAGCTCAGGAATATAGTTAGCATCTGCTTGATCTATATTGCTTGCATGTATATCTTTCCATCCAAGACCAACATGAGATAATACTTGAAAAAAATTATCGATTGTCATCCAATTTCCAATAATATCATTGCCAAAAGGTCCTGCGGAATGGTGTGGGAAATTATGTGTAAAAGAACCTTGATCCGATTCAATAGAAAAATTTGAATATTGATCATGAACAGAAATTCCATCTACTAGTTTAAATTTCGATACTTGCCTTTGCCTTCTTTTTAGAAGTTTTAAGGAGTTTCTTAAATAT
>JAAHTG010000350.1_pt1 | contig 42741 bp, 47 predicted proteins | sample 6116081 | NCBI WGS metagenome assembly JAAHTG01 (sample SAMN13939989, study PRJNA603662) | sponge metagenome | isolation source: marine sponge | host: Mycale hentscheli | place: New Zealand | collected 2005 | reverse complement strand
TTACCTGATCAAATAATTCCATTGCTTTTTCTTCACCTACATATTTACTTAAATGTCCCCCAATTGAAGTATGATAAGTTAATTTACCATCAGACCAACCCCCGGCACCTAAAAATCCAGTCATTACTTCTTCATAGGGTCTTAGATAAGGATCTTTACCCATATCAATAATGGTAATTTTACCATTATAACCTTCATCTACTAGCTTAGTAGCAGCATTTACATTTGCTACCCCGGCTCCAACCATTACTATGTTTTTATTCATCTAGACTTAAATTTTATTTGTTATTAATATACGAAAAAAAAATGTGACCTCCAAATGGAGGCCACAGATCTCTAAATTTATTTTTATATAATCGCTTGGCTATGAATCAAGCTGTAAAGTTGTTATGCTGAAAGATCTACAAATGTTGGGTCACCATTTTTCATTAAACCATACCCACATCCTAAAAGACAAGCTGCTACCTTTTCATCTGAATCAGATGTACTTAAGTTACTATAACCCGATAAAACTCTAGGTCTGCCCCATACTGTAGAATTTTGAACTGCATTATCAAGTGCTGTTAGAAAGAATTCAGCTAAATTTCCTTGAGCAATGTTATAAATTGCTCTTGTACCATGGTTATCAGGTACAGTTTCACCTCTAAATTGATTTGTCGGACAACATAAATTGTAAATATCAGTAGAATTTACTTGGTTTCCAGGTCTTAAATTTTGGATAGTACTTCCTACGTTAAAAAAACCACCACTAACTGCATTAGAAAAATCCATATCCGCTAAACTTTTTGGGGGTGTACCTGAAGTAAAAATATCAGTATCTAAAGCCCCAATACTATAAAACAGACCCCCAGGATAATTAGAATCAGTAATATCACGAGTAGTACCTCCTACATTAGCTAGTGGGAAAAAGGAAAGTGCTGTGCTATTTTCAACGGATATTGCTGTTGCTGCTGGAGGAAGACCATCTACTTGAGGACTTCCATTACCAGTCCAAGTGGTATTATTTGGGGTATCTATTGTCATACCCTCACCTTCAAGAACAGCACCATTTGAATCAGTTTTAATAAATATTCTAAATCCGGTCCCTGGGCTGTTTGACCAATTTACTTCTTGGTTAGAAAATCCCGCAAAAAACATATGTTTACCTGCCATCTTATTTTATTTTATTTGTTTATTTTATTATAAATATATTATTCTTGATAATAATCATCTTCTTCTTCATCATAGTAATCATCATAATCATCTTCTTCTTCCTCTTCAAATTCAGACTCATAATCAAATATACCACCTAATGTATTTTTAGTATATTTACCTTGTCTTGATTCAATATGATCTAAAATCATATCTAATACATCTTTAAGCATTCTTTCATAAGAATTATCTCCAGATGGTTCATCAAAAAGTTTAATCATTGCTGATTTTAAAGGATGGTTTGCATTAACTAAAAATGAATGAGCAGGACCTGCTGTTTCAGTACCATATCCTTCAAAATATTTATCTCCATCATTATAAAAACGATAAACAATTCTATTAATAGCTCTTAACATTTCACCTTCTACAGTTTCAGCATCTCCTTGTCCAGGAACTAATTCATTATAAAGAGGTTCGTTTCTATCTTCTAATTCTTTACCTACAAATTCGTTTAATAGCTTACCTTCAGCTAAATATTTTTTTAAATTAAAATTATCCATATTATTTAACAATTACAACAAGTACAACTACATGAAGTACCGCACTTACATATTTGACAATCACATTTGTTCATTTTTATATATTTTAAGTTTTAAACTTCCAGTGCCTTTGATTACTCTATGCCACTGATGTCGAGGTATAAATATACGTTCCTGAAGAGAAGATGGAAGGGAATTATCAAGTTGTAAACTCCAATCAGTTTCTCCTATAATTTCAACTACTCTGTCTTCATCATCACGATGCCAAAGTAATTCTATAGGATCAATTGATTCATTAAATTGTCTTAGAATATAATTATCTGTAACTTCTAAGTCAATATATGGTTTACCAGAATCCAGAGAAGCTTGATTTGAGTCCGAGTAATTTTGCATATCTAGGTAATCTACAACTCCAATAACCTGCTTTAGTTCTGTCTTTTTTAGTTGAACATTTGTGTCTTTTTGCAAATGCAGCGCGGGCCTTAGAGTCATTTATTTTTGCTCTTAAACCACCAGATCCAAATCTAACGGTTTTAATCTTTTTAGTTTTAGGATCCTTAACGTATACTTTGTAAGCTTTTCCACCTGAAGATGAACGCATTGGTTTTCCTATTGGTCTATTATCTTTTTTCTTAGCTTTTTTCTTTTTAGCTTCATCTAAACTACCAGCTTGTAATCTAACAAAACCATTATCTTTTAACCATTTAGCTGCTTCTTTAGCATTAGAAGCTTCTCCATCATAATCATCAGTTTGAAAATAAAAACCATTTGGGGTTTTATAGACATCTACCATACCATCAGGACCATCAAAAATTGCAATATGGTTTGAAGAATTAAATGTTCCTTCATTCATAGACATATTGTTTATTTCATCACGAACCCATTCTTTTTCATTATCACCTAATTGATCATAATCCATTCCAAATTCCATATTTGCTAACTCATCTTCAAGATCCATTTGCTCATTTAATTCAATAGGAAAATCTAATGGTACTTTTTTACCTTCAAACATGCCAAAATGACCTAAATTAGTTTCTGTGAGTAAAGCTAAATCATCTTCATTGGTAAATTCTAAAATACCTCTACTATATAATGATCTTGCTTCTGCAAATAAATCAAAATAAGCACGTGAGCCAGCACGGTATAAATGCTCAGTAAGCGGTTTATTAGTGTCTATATGGTATTTTAAACCTTCAGACAATATAGTACGTGGTGCTAAATTTTCATTTAACATTAACGTTGATTTTTTAGTATCACAAGTATTACATCCGCAGTTACACATATTATTTTATTTTAGAAAGCATAAGACCATCTTGGAAGACCATCTTTAAATGCTATTTTAATTTCTTTACCTAACTTATCTACTAAACTATCTGCTGATACTCTTTTATAATTTCCTGATATATCATTTAGGAAAAATATTTCTTCAAAACCTTCAAATTTTATATATAATTTGACAACTTCTTTAGCCATGTCTTGTTCAAATTTAAGCCAATTGAAATCACCACCACTAACATAAGATTTTAAGTTAATATTTGAAAAATCAATACCCTGATAGTTTTTCTTAAATGCTGATTCTACTACTGATATAAAGTCTTCTATAGCTTCAGGTTGTTCTTCTTTAATTTGATCGAATATAATTCCAATTCTATTAAAAGGTCTTTTACCTTTAACTCTTAATGAAATGTCATTAGTAAGTTTATCATTTATTCCTTTTTCAATATCAGTATAAACAGTATCCATAGTATTTACACTAAATTCTGCTTTTTGCCCCATAGGAACAGCTCCTTTATTTTTTACCTCAACTTCTTTTCCTGCTGCTTCAATATCTCCTCCACTTGTAGCATCTTGTACATCTGAAAGCATAACAGCTAAAAGTATTTCTCCTTTTCCTGTAGAAATTCTACCAATTGAAGGTTCTAATTTTAGGATAAATTCAATTAATTCATCTGATAAGAAATTTAATTTTTCTTTTAAATTACCCCCATCACCTAAATAGGAATAAGCTTTCATATTATCTAAATATTCAGCATATTTTGGTACATCTCCTGTAGATACCATTTTATTATAAATACTATCCGCTACTTTTGAAGGACCTTTACCTTTTGATGAAATATAATCAATAATTGATTTTTTAAATTTAATTCCTGATACTGATGATAATATTCTAGATAATTGTTCAGGTGTAAATTCTTCATCCTGAAGGACTTTAATAATTTCTTCTTTAGAAACAACCCCATCAGCTTCTTCTTCTTTAATAAGATTATTAACCATTTCAAATAATCTAGCTTTTTCTTCAGGATTATTTATATTAGGGTATCCTTTAGGAAATTTATATGATATTTTATTTAAATATTTTGTTATATTATCCATTTTCTTTTCTTTCTTGCCAATCATAAGATACACTATCTTTGGTAATAGGACCACCTTTAGCCCAAGTTCTACAAGTTCTAGCTGAATGACATTTAAAATTGTGCATCCAACAATAACCTAATCTGCCGCTATCATCTGATACTTGACCAGGCATACATTCATCCATTCTTGGAGAAATGTCAAAAGCAACACAATTACCACATAATGATGATTTAGCTGCTTTAACTGTTGTATTCCAATATTCGGCTAATTCTTCCCAATAATCTCCTGGTTCATCTACATTTAAAGGACCATATTTAATATAATCCGCTTTTATAGATGCATCTCTATTTTTAGTGTTTAATTCTAAATTTTGAGTAGCAGTAGGACAAGCCATTGCTGCTTCAAATAATTTACCTTCTGCTATATATTTTTTAAAATCAAATCCCATTATATATCTATATCAACGTTATCATCTACTTCTACATCAACATCTTCACTACTTCCACCCTCAGAATCAGCATCAACAGCATCAGTACTAGCTTTTACACCATATCTTAAAATACGTGCAATAGCTTCAGTTGCTCTTTCTTCTTCTGGTAAGTTTAATAGGTAGTATTTTTTTCCTTCTATTTGGGCAATCCAACTAGTTCTTGAATAAATTAAATAAAAATCTTGATCATTTTTTAAATTAATTCGAAATGTTGTAGGTTTTGGGGCAACCCAATCAATTGATGCTAAGAATGAATCAAATTCATGAGTTAATAAGTCAACAATAACAGCTTTTAACTCTGGGAATTTAGTTAATTCATCGTATTCCACAGCAGCTTCTTCTGCTTGTTTCTTGTTACCAACAACAGTTGGGACAAGTAATCTTATCTTTTCCCTTAATTCTGCTGCTGTCATATTATTTTTGTTTTGCTGTTGGGCCTTTACCTCCGCCTTTTGCTTTATAAGATGCTACAGCACCAGCAATTGCTTTAGCTGCTTTAGCTGATTTGCCTTGTTTTTTAATTTTATTTACTAGTGTATTATATGATTCTTCAATATCCTCTTCATAATCTCCATCTGCTAATTCACCACTATCAAACGGATCTTTACTTCCGTCTCCATAGGCGTCTTCTTCTAAACCAAATCCTATTTCAGCATCTTGAGCTGGGTTGTCTACAGTTTTATTTGAGATGTTATCTGAGTCAATCTCATCTCCCCCTGAACCAACAAATCTTTCAGGATCCATTCCTTGTTCTTCATCTATTTTGCCATCTTGATCTTCATCTTTAGCATCAATTTTTTTATCCCAAAATCCTTTAGGTAAACCTTCTTTTAATTCTTTAGCTAATTTTTCTGCTACTGTACTATATTTAGATGATTTATTTTCATTTACGGCTGCTGATGGGATATATTCTGCTTCTTTAATTTTTACAATTTTATATACTCCAGTTTCAAGATAATCTTCAATAGCATCATCAGCAAATTTTCCTCCTAAGAAAAATGATAGTAAATTTTCTAACCCTTTACTACCTGATTCTAAGAATTTTTCAAATTCTTCTTCATTATCCCATTCAAATTTATCATCTGGTGAAAATAATTTGCGCGGTTTTGTTTGCATATTAGATAATGAAAAAGGCATTCCACTACCTTCATGGCCTCCAAAATGTACTTCTGAGACAGAAACTACATCTGCTCTTGGAGTTTCATTATATTTAAAACGAATAGCATATCGTTTTTTATTATTCCAACCATCTTCTAATAATATAGTTTTCATAGCAAAGTTTTTTCCATTAAAGGCACGGCGCCATTTATTATAGTTCATGTTTTCTTTTATTGGTTTTTTATTTTCTTCAAAAGCTCCTGAGGCGTATTCTCGTCCTACTGACGCATCACCTAATTCATTTGGTGTGTATAATGATGCTTGAAATCCTGTATCATCGTCTGTGCCCAATTGGTTTATTTCTTCATCTACTACGTCTGTAGCTACATCAACTACGGCGTCAATTTTTGGCTCGTTAATTTCAAAGTCAAGATAATGTTTAGCCCCAACTAATGCATCTTTTGCTTTAAATATTTTACTTTGCCACCATGATGGAAAATCTACTTCTCCCATCCCTTCAAATTGATCAACTATTTGATATAATTCCATAGCATATTTACCAATTCTATATAAATCAGCTTTAACCATATGGGGTTCATTATCTTCATGACCTAAATCTAAATCCTCTGTTACTTCACTTTCATCTTTATCATCAGCTATATCTTTTAAAAAATCAAGTACTCTTCCAAATTTTTGATTTTTAGAATAATCTTTTTGTTCTTTATCTTGTATAGCATCAAATATTCCAAGCATTGCTTTTGCTAATCCTTGAGAATCTTTTATTTCATTAGCTAATTTTTGAATAATTGATGTAGGTAATTCTACTTCATTTAATCTATCAACAATGTCTTTAAAGGCAGCATTTTTATCACCTTTATATAATTGTTTAACAATTCTTTTACCTAATATTTCTAATTCTCCATTATTTAAAGAATGAGGTCTATTAAAACCTTCTAAATATCCTGATCCTATTATAACTAGATCTTCATCTGGGTTATCTAAATCTTCTTCTTCATAGCCAAAGTCTTCATCATCATTTCTTTTAACTCTTGGAGGTAGTGGTTTTAAGTTTTCACTATCAAAATCCTCTTCTATGTTTTTTTCAATAGCAGCCCCTCTTTTTTCTTCATAATCTGATAGCTTACCATCCTTATTTAAATCGGCTTTTTTAGGATTTTTTAAAGCATCTTTAATCAATTCAGTTAAATTAGGGTCTCTCATTTCTTTAGTTTGTTTTTTAGCCATATTAGTAGCACGTCCGTACATAACAGCTTCTGCATCCTTACCATATTTTTTAACAAGGTCACGTTTGTTACCTTTCATTTTCATAATAATATCTTCCCTTTTATTAAGTTCAGATTTGGAAAGTTTGCGTTCGTTAATCATTTTATTTTGATTTATCTTCTGCTATAGATGCTTTACGATACTCACTAATAAGTTTTTTAAAGGCGCCTAAAGCTTTTCTAGCACGTCCATGTGCAGCTTTTGATTTACCTCCATGTTCTACTGTAAATGTTTCGTAGATATTATCTAATTGCTCTTTTAATTCTTGTGTATTCATTTTTATAAATTTTATTAATTAATAACTTTTTATTTTAAACCTGCTAATTTAGCAAATCTAGCTAAAGATTCATCTAAATTTTCTTTTGATTCTTCTGCTATTGCTTCTTCATTAGTAGAAGAAACAACATGGGCTCTAGTATAATAAGTAATTGTATTTCCAATTTGATCCATTAATTTTTCATCTCCCATACCTTCAGCTTTTTCTTGTGCTTTTGTTAACAAACCTAAAATTGCTGCTGTGTCTGCAGATTCACCTGGGATTTCAGATTTAACTTCAATATCTGATTCTTTAGATACATCATCAACATCAATTTCATCTTCTACATCTACATTTATATCTTCTTCATTTTCAACATCAACATTAACATCGTCTTCAACAGCTTCATCTACTTTATCTTCGTAGTATTTATCTCCTTCATTAACATCATCCTTAAAATCTTTTTTAAGTTTAGCTAATTTTTCTTCATTGTCTTTAATATCTTTTTCAAGATCTTTAATATGGTCTCTATCATCACGGATAGCACCTTCCATACGTTTTTGTTCTTCTTTATTACCTTTTTTAGAATCTTCAGCTTCAGATAGAAACTGAGATTTGATAATTTCTTTTAATTCCGATTTTTTCATTTTATTTTAAATTTAGTTGGGGTTTATTTATAAATATATTAAGATTTTTTCTGATACGTTCCTTTTTGATATTTTGCGGTTTTTGTGTTACTTACAAATTGTTTTCCTTTTTTACTGCCACGTACTTTTTTAGCAACTGTAGCCTTTCTTTCAGCTTTTGATAAAGATTGTGCTTTCTTTTTAGGTAAACACCTTGTGGTTGCCTTACCTTTTTTCATAGTACCACAATCACCTGCTATATTACCAGATGTATTAATTCGCACCCATTTTTCTTTTTTAAACCAGTCACGTAGTGATTCTTTTACTATTTCATATACTCTTTCTTCTGTTATCATGCTACTGCTCCTGCTATATCTTTAATTAATGTTGATAGGTCTTTACCTTTTAAAGCGGCTTTTAAACCACTAATAGTTCCTGATGCAATATTGCCCTTACTTAGACTTTGTACAGCTCCACCACCTGCTTTTACTCCTAAAGATAATATTAATAAAGCATATAAGCTATCAGTAACAATTTTTTTAATTTTAGCATCTTTAGTAAATAATCCAATTACACGTTCAATAGGTTTTTTAAAGTCACCTTCTAACTTGTGTGTAAAATTATATATTTTTTTAGCAGCTTCTTCTCCCTTACCAAAATTATATTTTTTAAATAATCTACTAGCATATTTAGCTAAAATGTTAGTTAATGTAGTACCAGCTAATACTGTAGATAAAACAGTGATAGGATCAACTATTTCATTAAGTTTATCTTTTTTATCTTTTAATGTATCTTCAATAGCATCTGCTAATTCATCCCCTAAAGCATCCATTTCATTTTCATAAATGGGGGATTTAAAAAATTCTTGTATTTGTTGAAGATCCTCCATATTATCCTTTCATTTGACCTTTACATACTTTAACAGCACGGCCATTTAAATAAGCAGATGATTTTTCACCAGCTGCCATTCTTTTCTTTCTATATGCTTTACCTTTAGCACAAAGATCTTCATTTAAATTTTTTCCTAATTCAATAGTTTCTTTAATATCTTTTATTGCTTCTTTTAAGCTACCTAATTGTTCAATTGCTCTAGTAAGATCTCGTTTTGCTTCATCTTCACTAACACCTCTATATTTAGCTATACTTTTAATAGCACGCATAGCAATTCTTTTTTCTTCTTTAGAGGCACTTTCTTTCATAAAACCCTTAACTACTGGTCTTGGGTTAGCAACATCCATCATTTTTTGTAAGAAAAGAACTCTTTTATCAATAGCACCTTTCATTAATTCTAAAGTTTCAATATCAAATTCATCATTTACTGTAGCTAAAAACTCACTAGCTTCCATTCCTTCAGCTATTGCTTGATCATAAGTCATTTCTTTTCTACCTGATAATTTAGCAATTGCAGCATCAATACTATTTAATTTATTGCCATATTCATCAGCAATTGGCCCACCTTCTGGTTCGGCTTCTTGCTCCATATCGCGCATTAATTGAGCTCTTTCTTTTTTGAGGAAAGCTAATTTTTTAGCGTTTTTATCATTACCATAAGCAACTTTAACAGCATCGCCATATTCTTTACCAAAATCTGATTTAGATAATTCTCTTTCTGTTCTATCTTTAGCAGCTCTCATTTTTACAAGAATTGGATCATTAATATCCATTTCATTAACTGATTTATATAAAGAAAGTAGTCTTTTAAGTTCATTTTGAACTAACATTTCTGTTTCAGAAGTTAAAGGCTCACCATTTGCTTCACCACTGTCTAAAATTTCTTCAGCATCCTTAATTTGTTTCATGATACCTGCTTTACTCATTCCCTCTTTAATTGGGAAATCGGCTACGTCAAACTCAAATTTTATTTTCGGGTAATAATATCTTTCACCTGGGTCTTCTTCATAATAGTTAGAATCTGAAGTTACTTCAAATCCATTACTTTCAACCCATTTTAAAGCTTTATTCCAATCATCATCAGGTAATTCATATGATCTAAATGAAATAGATCCATATCCTTTATCTTTTAAGGGATCTGAATCTGGTCTATCACCACTATACATTCCCATACTAACATAAGGACTATATTTTGCTAAGATTTTTTTTATATCAATAGTTAAATCTTTAGCTTTATTATCATATTCACCATACTCATCAATTTTTCCTTCTGATAAGTAACGGTTTCTATTCCATTTTGTGATGTTGAAATTATCCATTAGTTTTATTTATAAATATATAAAAATACGTTATCTTTTAAGACTATTTAAATATTCAATAGTTTTGTCTAATCCCTCTAAAACTTTTTCTTTATCAGGAGCACCTACCCATTTTTCAACATCTCCTTGTTCTGTTATAAATCCATTATTAGTTAATGCTAATTCAGCTTCTATAAATAATTTAAAATCTTTAATAAATCCTTCAAGATCTGAGTTAATGATTTTATTTTCGTAAATTTCATATAACCCTGCTGTTCGAAGTTGATGTTCAAACTCTACAACACAATTAAAACATTTCTTATGAATTTTATAATAAGGGGTATCAAAATCAGTTGACATTTTTGACCCACAAGAGGGGCAAAAAATAGGCATTCTATGTGCTTTTTTAGCTTTATCTAATTTTGTAATATTTTGTTTAATGCCATTTTTAATAGTCCATTTTCTCCCATCAATTTCCCATATATCCCCTTCTTCGTGATGGGTTTGTTCTTTAGAATAACCTACACTAGTACCTACTTTATTTCCTTCTTTTCCTGAAATAAGATTACGCATTCTGTTAACATCTTTTTCAGTAAATTGTTTATTTAAACCTTGTACTTTACTCATAAAACTATAATTTTTGTAATTCTAATATTATTGTAGATATACCTTCTGTGGTGATTTTACCATCAGCATGTAATATTTTAATATCATTAATTAATTTATCTATATTTACCAATTTAGGAGTATCTCCTAAATATGGTTTTTTACTACTTTCACTTCTTACTCTAGGAGAACCACCTTTATAACCTCCTGCTAATGTGTTTAATTTACTCATAATCCTAATGCTTTTAATTGTTTAATAGTATCATTAGCATTTTTATGTAAAATACCTACCCCACCAGCTTCTTTCCATTGTTCTATATTTGATTCTCTATCATCAATTAATATATGGTTAGGTTCAGCATAATTTTTTTTATTATAAGCTTGAGCTAAATGAAGTTTAATACCTGGTAGATTATTTCTAACCCATAATCTTTTCCCTAATCTTGAAGTTTCTGATCTTGAGGGGGAAGATAATAATTCTACATCATAGTTTTTAATATAATCCCAATATTGTTTTCCATCTTCCATCCAAGGCATTCCTACCCAAAACCCAACTTTACCTTCTCCATCAATTAATTTCCAAAATCCATCTTTGCCGAATTTTTTTTCATATTCTCTAGGAGGTATTCCTTTTGAATATTTTTCAAATGATCTGTCAAAATCAGTTAACACACCATCCATGTCTGAGTATATTTTATATTTCATAGGTTGTGAAGATACAACTTCTTCTTCGGGTAACAAAACTCCTTCGGCAATTTCTCTAGCAAATTGGTTTAATCCAAAAGGATCTTTACCTAATTTTTTATTAAAACCATGTTTATGTTTATAAGGTTTAGATTCATTTACTGGGGTATTGTTATGATTGCATTTATGACATACAAATAAATCATTACCTCCTTCTGCTATTTTCCAACTCCAACCACAATTATCACATTCGATTTTTTCTCCAACAATTTCTTCATTTAAACTATCAGTCCAATTTCTAAATGTCATTGTGCCTTTTAGATTTGCTTCTGCTTCAATGTTATTTAAATGATCATCTTCTTGGGTATTTGTAGTTTGAATATTACCTAATCTTCCTTCTATGTTTTGTATATGATGAATCATTTCATGAGCGTAACTACGCGCTATATCTTTAGGATGTCTACCTTCCGTATATAATACTATGGTTTGAGTATTTGGGTTATAATACGCTGTTTTACCAAAAAAATCACTTGCATTATTATTATCACCATTAATAAATTCTAATTTAGGTAAAGGGGATATATTCATTCCTTTATCTAACATATGTTGAGTTAGTTGGGCTAATTTTTCTATTAAATTAATATCTTTTGTGTATGAAGCATTTTCAGTAATTTGAGCTTTAGGTAGGTTTTTCATAGCCCAATTTAAATAAACTTGTTTAATTTTTTTAATTTCACCAGGTGTTAATTCTTCTAATCTTTCATCTAAAAAATCATCAATAGCTTGGTTTAACGTTATTTTTTTTGTTTTGGATTTTTTGTATAAACCTTGAACAAAAGCAGGAATTTCATAGTCTAAAGTAAGATAATCAAATAATTTTAAATCATCACTTCCCGCAGGATTAACACCTTTATTAAAATTAAATTGACCAATATGTTCTAACTCATGTCTTAAAGCATCTTTAATTTCAGCATTTAAATCATTATAGGAGTCTGGGAATGACTCAGGTTGGTATGTTATTATTAGTTCTAAAGAATCTTCATCTGCTGCTGCGTTTACTATAAAAGGAATAGGTCCTAATTCATCAAAGTTACTTGGAATAAATTTAAGCTCTAAATCATAATAGATATCTTCTAATTGACCCTCAAATTCTTCAATAAATTTATCACCTAAATTAGGTTTAAATAAATTCATTATAAAACGAGATTGCATTAAAACTTCTTGATCATATCTACCTTCTTGAAGTGCTATAACAGGAGTAGATGTTTTGAAATCTTTCTTACGCATTACTGTCTTAGCATACATTTCAATATCATCATCAGTTACATTTATAGCAAATGGTATATTTATGTTATTATTAAAATCTTTAACAACAGCATTAAAATCATCATCTATTTTAGATAATGGTTTTCCATGTTTTTTATATAAACGTTTAAACATACCTATAAGTTCAGCTATAGTTATTGGTTTTTTATTTCGTTTATCATTTACTCTATCTAAAAAATGCCTTGTAAATTCAATATCAATTCCTAATTTATTAAATAACCCATCAGCATATTTTTCAATTGAATCTAATTGTGGTTTAGTTATTTCTTCTTTAATTACAGGTCTTAAAATATTAAATACTTCTTCTTTTTCTTTATTATTTAATTCATCTGGAAGAAATGGAGATAGTTTAGATGAAGATATTTTAGATGCTTTTCTAGCATTAGTACCACTCATACCTTTATCAGGAGTTGTTTGTACTTTTACTTCCATATTAGAATAAGCTTGTTCTATATTTTTTGTTCTATTAGTGATATCATCTAAATCATCTTGTCTACCCTCTCTACCACCAATAATAAAATATACTTTATCATCTGGATTGTTTTTACCTAAACGTATAATATCTCCAATTGGTAATTTAGATGGTTCTATTTTTACTTTCATTGGAAGATATTTTTTAAATATATCCCAAATTAAAAGTGATTCAGTTTGACTAATACCATCACGTTCTTTACCCCCAACATAAATAATAAACTCATCTATTTCAGGGTGTGAATCTAAAGCTTTTTTAACTACTTCTAAATGGCCTTTTGTTGGTGGTTTAAACCCACCCCCATATGCTGCAATTGTTTTACCCATTAATAAATGCTTTTAATTTTGATTGGGCTTCTTCAGCTGATACAGAATTGTCAATAACATTTTTAACACCATCATCTGCTAATAATGCTTTAATTTGGGCATTAATTTCAGCTTTTCTTTTATCAGATCTAGCTTGTGCCTTAGCATCTTTTGGTTTAGTATCTTGGGGTTTAAAAGGTTTTAAATATTTATCAACTATATCTTCTAAATTATCTAATTTTTCATCTTTTAATAAATTAGATACAGATACAAAATTACTACCAAATGCATTTTTATATACATCATAATTTTGGGTCACATCATTCCATGTACGCATTACAATTGCAGGTGCTAAACTTCTATCTTCACCCCCTGATTTATCAAATCTATCTTGATTTTGTTTTAATGAGCGTTCTAAATCTGTGTAAACATAAAGCATAAATACTTCATACCCTGCATTTTCTAATTCATCTTTCAATTTAAGAGTAGCACGGCTGGATGCTCCTGTTCCGTCTAATATAAATGATTCTCTGTTAGCAATTGCTTTAGGTAAATCTTCATCCTTTAATTTTGAAGCTGCTTGTCTCATTAATTTAGAAGCTTCACTTCTTTCTTGAGGAGTTGCATTTTTTAAATCTAAGCTAACCCCTGCTTTTTTTAATAAAGGTACAAAATCTAAATCTAAATTATAAGTAGTTAAACCTGATAGATCTAAACCACGCAATATATAACCTTTACCTGCTCCTGGGGCTCCTGCTAATATAATTGCCTTTGGTTTAGCAACTGCTTCTTTTAATAATTGAACTAATGAAATCATAAATTGAGTATTTTGTTATAAATATCACAATTTCCTTTTAACTTGCGTTCTGAATTCAGTAAATATAGGTTTATGTTTAGGGTTTTCTAAATCAAATAAAGTTTTAACAGTATTAAAAATAGAAATATTTTCTTCTTGTGTGCGAGAAGATTCATATATTTCCCAATTTTTTCCTTTTAAACGTTTACCTGTTTTATCTGCTCCTCTAGATTTTGACTTCAACCATAAAATACCTACTCTATCAGCTGTTTTACCATAACATTCCTCATAACATTTAGCATAAACTGCTCCTTGTAAATCATAAGTAGTTTGTAAATGGTTTGATGTTTTAAAATCAATAACCCATAATTCTTTTTTCCCATTAATCTCCATTTCACAAACCATATCACAAGTACCTGCTACTTTTAATTCATCTGAAAATAAATGTACTTCAGTTTCAATTAATGTTGGGTTGTATTCTTCCCAAAAGTCAACAAAACGTAAAAACATTTGCCATACGTCAGGATTATACATAGGTTGATCATTGATTAAAAAATTTAATTCTTTTCCATTAAGAAAATCTTCAATCATTTCATGTACTTGTGTACCTTCTTCACCTGCTTTTCTTACAATATACTCAGCAGAATATCCTACTTTCTTTAGCCAATCTTCAAAAAATTTACCTTTAGGGTATGTTCCTAAAACATAAGTAATTGAAGGATAATAATCTCCATTACGTCTATAATAACGAGAATCCGGAAGAGTAATTTGTTTTGAATCTTCTGATATTTTTAATATTCTGTTATAAGACTTTTTAATTTTCTTTTTGCTCATATTAATGATAACTTTTTCTCCATTAAGGCGTATTGTGTAAGTGGAGTTGATTTTTGTATAAGGTTTGTAAAATGGTTAAATCCCATTTCACTAGGGTCTTTCCCTTCAAGTTCAACCAAATGAACTTCCTTGCCTTCATTTATAAATTTTTCTGCGAATTTTATTGATTTTTTTAAAGCATCATTATCTAATGCTATATAAATTTTTTCAACTGTTGATGTTACTATTTTTTTCATTAAATTAGATTGGATATTATTTCCTAATAATGGAATTGCATTTCTTTTAATTGCAATAGCATCAAAAGGACCTTCACATAATACTAGTGGAAGTTTCCAATTAATAAATAACTCAAAGGGTATAATATCTCTTGAGGTTTCAGGGTTACGATATTTAATATATGGTTCTTTTTCAAAAGATCTTCCTGTAAAATAATTTAATTGGCCTTTTTCATCGTATGATGGAATAATAACCATATTTTGATATCTACCAGATGTACAATACCCTAAATTATATTTAAGAATATCATCTTGACTAATACCTCTATTTGTTAAATAAGCTAAAGCCCTTCTTCCTTCAATGTCTGAGGAAGTTATATCTGAAAAATATTTTAATTCTTCAGGTAATTTTAATAATTTAAATGTATTTTGAGTTTTATATTCTTTTTCATTTCCAATTAATTTATATAATTCATTGAATTTTTCTGGTGAGGTTTTAACCTGTTTGAATAGAGAAGAAATACGTGTACCTTTTTTGTTACAAACCCAACAATGCCAAGGATTAAAACCTTTTTTATTTTCTGAAAAATTAATTTCTAATTTTGGTTTATGGTGGTTGCAATACGGACAATTATGGGCTTGATTGCCCCTAGCTGTTCGTTTACCCGTTCCTAATACGGAATTTACCAAATTAACTAATAGTTCATTTATCATGTTATATAATATACAAACCTAAAATTGCTAATCAACGCTATGGTTTAATCAAAGTCTTTACTATAAAATTTACCCAAAATATTATCATTCCAATAATCTTCAGGATTTTCTAGTACTTGATATACAAATAAATATTTACACTCATAATATGTTAATAATTTTTTTGAATTAGTAACTATAAGTATTTGCTTATCCCAATTTTCTTCTTTTTCATCTTTAATTAATTCTAACATATTTTTATTTGAACCCCAATAAGTTTTCCAATCAGATTCTTTAATAGCTAGTTTGTAAGATGGTCTTCTACCAACAACACCTTCATATTGTAGTAAATCTTTTTTACCTAACTTAACCTTTCTAGTAAAATATAGAATTTTTTTACCTATATAAGATTTACCTGTTGGTAAATGGGTTATCTTGTAAACAAACCCATAAGAATCATCTGGAAAATCACTTATTTCTGTAATTTCCTGGTTTTGGTATATCCAATTTATCATACGTCGAAATTTACTATTATAGTAGTATCAGTATACTGAGATATAGGTGTTGGGAATGATAATTTACCTACAGCTACTAATTGTTTTGCTTCATTATATAATCCAACACTAGTTATATAAGGGGTGAAGAAGGATCCTGTTGTAAAGGGATAATAACTATCATTTATAGCTCCAGATACAGATGATGTTAATAATGTAGGATTTAATGAATTACCAAATTCATTTTCTAATATAGTACATTTATATTGTTGTTCATATATAGTTAATGAAGAGGAAAATGATATTTTAGTGTCTTTTAAATTGCTAGGATTAGCATTTACATTATTACCTATATTTTGCACCATTTCATCAACACTACCTGTTGTTAATACTATGGTACCATGAGAGTAAAATATTTGCCCTACTATTACATTATCTGATCCACTTATAATATTACCCTCACCATCATCCTTTAAAAAAGAGCCCTCTGGTGTAAACCCACCACCACTTCCGGTGTATGAAAATTCAAAAGTAGTAGGGATTATCTTTTCACCATATAGTTTGGTTGGTATTGATATAGTTGTAATAGTGCCCCCACTACGTGTAGGAAAATATCTATTTTGTTCTAATGATGATTGTAAATAATTATCAAATCTAGGAGAATTAATAGGACCATAATAATAATCATCTTCTCTTGTAACCCCAGGAAGTACACTAGATGTTACTAACACATCTCCTGTACTTTGAGTTAAAAAGTTTGAATAATATAATTGTTTTGCACTATTATAAATAGAATTGAATGAAGATGAATATACAAATCCCTGTTGGATGTTGAAAGAAGAATCGTACAGTACATTTCTACCACCATAAATATTAATACCTACAGTAGATCCGGTTATAGCATTTCCTTCAAAACTAAAACCTTTATCGGCTGTGAACGGCGTTATAGTAACGTCCTTTGTTGTGAATTGTTTCCAAGCACTCATTCATTAGAAGTCTAACTTGATTCTTACAAGTAATTCTTTAGTAAAATCTTTTAATAATGGTCTAGATAATTTTGCTACTGCTACTAATTCTTGGTCATTATTATATAAACCTACTGATGTAATATATACTTGGGGATCGTTAATAAAAGAATCATATAACACAGCTCCTGTGGAACCAGATATAAATGATGGGTTAGTTGAGTAGTTAAATTCTTGACTTCTTGCTCTACAAAATATAAAATCAGATGAAAGTTGTTCTTGTGAATTTAAGGTCCATCCTGGGTTTGTAGCTGCTTGTCCTGCTAAATTTAATCTATCATATAATCTTTGTGGGTTATTTTGAGCTGTATTTGTTGTCCTAACAGTTCCTAAATCAATACCTCCATCAACAAACCTTCCATCTAAAGCTTCTCCATTTAATATTAAAGCACCAATATCTGGTAAAAACCAACCATATGATCCTGAATTTAAAGACCAACCATTTGCATCAACACCCGTATAAACAGTTCCTGCAGAGCCTGATACTAAATTATATATTCTTCCTGCTTCTGAGAAAACAGCAGCTCCACCTAATCTACTATCATCTGTAAGATATAAATGTTCTGTTGTACCTGAACCTGATAGACATAATGTCATTACTCCCGGAAGTAACTCTTCTTTATATCCTGATCTTTCTACAGGTAAACTATAAAAATATGAAGAAGAAAAATTACCAAATGTAAATGTATTTTCTTCATCACCTAAAACTAAAGATCTATATTGACCATAATTAGTTCTTGTTGGAGATAAATTTGGGACGTTTGGGTTATATAATAAACTTCCGCCACCGTCAGCATCACAATAAGCAACAGCAAATTGGATAGATCCAGTAGTATTTACATCAGCATAAAGATTATAATAAAATTGACCTGTACTACTTGCTACTTGTACAGAAGATGTATAATATGAAGTTAAAGTTGGGGAATTATTTTCCCAAACAGTATTAGTAACATTTTCAGTGCTAACTAATAAATCTCTTGGGTCTAATATTTGGAATGCTCCTGCCATAATTTGTTATGTTTTTAAGCTGTTTTTGTTATATTGATTGGGATTTGCAGCCTAGCTCCTGAATCTAATCCTGTAATTGTTAATAAACTAAATAATGTTGTTGATGCTACACCTGTAGTTCCATATAAAGTATTAACGCCTGTTGCTACTAATGTAAGTGAAGTTCCTATTACCGTTTTAGATACATCTGTACCATTTGTTTGGGTTCCTTGTGCATTTAAAGCTGCTGCTGCGTCTGTATTAATACCATTACCAATAACACTACTAAATTGTCTTACATCACTTACGGTAAATGAATATCCTGATGATTCATTAGTTACATTACTTCCTAAATAATTAAAAGTTTGAGGAGTATATGTATCTTGTGCTGTTTGTTGTAAAGTTATAAGACCAGTTCCAATACCTACTGTAGGCATTTTAGCAGTATCTCTAGGTAAAGTTACTAATTTATATTTCATCATTTGTAACTCATCAGGAAATGCTTCTAATAAAGGCATATTTTGAATAGCTTCTCCATAGTAAGCTGATCCTGATGGATTAGTTGGATTATATAATGTATAATCGATTTCATCATCAGATAATGCAAATTGAGTAATATTAAAAGAACCATCACCTCTTGCTAAGAGTTCTCTTCCTTTTGTTGTTAAAATAGCATCAACTGTTACTACTTGATTATTTAAATATCCCATTTGTTTGTGTTTTAGTTATAAATATATAATTTTTTTGTTTTTACTCCAAGTTTATTCAATTAATTTATTATCAGGGTCTGCTTTAAATGCATTTTTAGCTGTTAATTGATTAATTAATGTTAAAGCATTTCTTTTTTGTTGAGGGGTAAAATCAACAGGAATTAAAAATCCTTCACCTGAGCCAGTAGCTGCTGATTCTGCTCCCTCTGGAGGAGTTGAATATACTATTACTTTACTATCGTTATTAACTCTTCTTCTAACTATAAACCCATTTACTTGACCATCTGCAATTTCATAATTACTTGGATCTGGGTATACATAAATTTTGTTCCTGTAATTGAACCTGCTAACATTATTATCGGATTTTTGTGAACCACCATCTGTTGTAATCGAACATGTTACAGCTAAATTTACCCCCGGTATTGATTGCTCCCATCCAACTACACCTGTCCTACCTGTTACAATAAAAGTTGCGGTTTCCCATGAACCTAAATCTTGGGCATAACCACCTTGTTTTGTTGATACATTATATGAAATTTCTATTTCATCACCATCTAAAAGCATAAATGGAATTGGTTCTAATGATTCTTTAAATCCAAATAAATTTGTTGCAGCATAATTTTGATAACAATAATTTTGTGGAACATCATTTGGAGTATTTGATGTATTATCTTGAGGGGTTGCAATTGGAATTCCTGGGTAATATTCAGCGTTTGGCCCTGGGTTTCCACCTGTGGTAACTGGGAATATGTAATTTCGTTCTTGGGTGTAAACGTTATAATTTATAGTATTAATTAATGCTAATGCAGGTGCAGACCAATTAACTGTTTGACCATCCTCTGTTTTGAAAAATACTGATTGACTTACTTGAATTTCTTCTCCTTGTAATATAAAATAACCATTATCATTACCAACAGCACTTCCTGTTGCTAACCACCCATATTGGTTCCTTGCGGCAAGATTATAACTTTGTGAAGGCTCTACATTTATATTATCTTCAAAACTCACTCCTCCTACTACAGCTGATCCTGTTTGCCAAGCAAACCAATCACCTTTTTTAAAAGATAATGTATTAGTTGAATTTGGAAATTTATTAGAACCAGTCCCATATACTCCTGTTGTTGTTGCCCCAACAGTTTCCATTTCTAAAGCTCCTTGAAATATTTCTTCTTCAGATATTAAAATTGATTGGTTTTTTAATTTAGCTGTTTTACCATAATTTACTCCTCCAAATCTTAAATTTCGACGAGCTATTTGAACTTTTCTATCTAATTCAAAAGTACTTTTAACCTCAGTTAAGGATTCATTACTACCATCAATTTTTACAACAACTGGTGTTACAGGTGCTTTATTCCCTTGAATATTATCTTGTGGTGATAGTATTAAAGAATCTATAGTAAATGTAGCAGTACCTCCTAATTGTTGGTTATTATATGATGATTTAAAATGAGCAAAATATATTGGGTTAGAATTAATAGCAGCTTGGTTACCATAACTTTTATCACCTGCCCATGCTATTGGGAGATTACTACTACCACTTATGGCATTTAAAGGTATAATGTTAGAAGCACTTGTATAAGTATTATAATTAGCACTTTTTAATGTGCTACCCATAAATCTTGGGTTAATGCTTGATTTTTGTGTGTAAAAACTATCTGGTATTGATGCTTTAAAAGCTGATCCACTTATAATTGGAATTATATTTGAAGGAATATTTGATCCATTATCATATTCTACTCTTTCTACATAAGTATTTAATACACTTGATGTTGCATTGTTAATTAATGGGTTAAATGGAGAATTATAGAAATCAGTTTCATCAGGTAGTGTTGGGTTGAATGGTATAAATTGTGAAAATTGTTTCATAGACGCACTAAACATATTTCCTATACCTGTTGATGAATCAGATCCTGAAAATGGTATTCCTTTAGAAATATCATAGGCAAATCCAATAACATCTCTACTAGGGGTTGAAAGAACTCCATTTGGTGTTTGTAATGATGATGTAAAATAACTTCCACTTAAGCCTTGAAATGTTGGTAAAGCTTCCTGTCCTGATGTATTATTTAAAAATAAAGAATACTGAGGTTGACTTTCAAGTGTTGATCTATTATTTACTATTTCTTTAGTAATAGTATCTATACTATTTTCTGCAAATCCTATAACTGCTGGGGTAAATGTTCCAAAATCAGCTCCTGATCCTGTCCAAGTAGTTCCTATAAGAGTAATACTACCTGAACCATCATCTAATTGTAACTTTTTAAAACTATCAACAGCCTTTTCATATTGGCTTTGATAATCCCCAAGAACTAAAGTTATTTCCCCAGGCAATAATGGATCACCTTGGGTTTGTAAATTTATTGGTGTTGAAAATCTTATAGGTCTACCATCATTTAATGAAGGGGCCTTATAGATAAAGGCAACATATGATACTGGATTCATACCAGAAGAAGCTAATGGACCTGTGTATTTTTCTACAATTTCACTTCCTCCTAAATAAGTTGAAACAATTATTCCACTATTTAACATTCCTAATAACCCACTATTTTCAATAGTCATAGCAGGATAATTTGTAGTATCAGGTTTTAACCCATTAGTATTAGGCATAAAACCATCATTTCTACTTAACATTTTAAAGTAAGGACCTATAGTATTTATTTGATTAAATACACCACCTCCAATATTATCAGAATCATAAGGATTACCACTTATCCAGGGTTGTGGGTTTTCTAATTGAACATCTACTAATTCTGGAAATTCTGCTGATATTTGAGATCCTGGTGTTGCAAAATTATCAGTTCCCCCAATTGGTAATACTGCTCCTACAACAAAGAAATTTTGTGGATCTATTGATTGCATTAAAGCCAATGAGGCTGTTTTTACACCATAACCTGCTGTTGCGGCGTTAGTACTAAAATTTTCTATATAATCCCTTGCTTCATCTTCCATTCCAGCTTCAAAGAAACTATAAGTTAAAAATACTGAGTATGATGGGAAGGATGTTAATCCACTACTTCCAGTTACAGTCATTACATATGTCGTATCTGCTACTTGAGATGGTGCATATGGGTTATTTAATAAAGATTGAGTAGTAGCTATTACTGTACTACCACTATATTCACCATTGTAAAATTCATCTTGTGTTGATTGAATTTCAAAAATACTTCCAGATATTGTTTCATTTCTCACAATATAAGATTGAGAAGTAAAAGTATTATGGAAAGAAGAGGTATATCTCGCAACATTATTTCCAAAATCAGTTGTGTTTAATTCTAAAACTAAATTATTAATATCTGTAGAAGGAGGTACACTTCCTGGTTTTACCTTTAAATAAAAATTAATAGTTTCTTGAGGAGTGAACTCATAATAAGAAGTTGAATATATAGTATTTAAAGGTGTTAATGATTGTGAAGTAATTGTTTCAATTCCAACAATACCTCTTACTGAAGAAGAAATTAAAAAGTTTAAGGATATATCAGGTTCTAACATACCTGAAGAGTCTTTAATTGATAGGTTAAATCTAGTACGTACGGGGTTAAAAAACTCAAGTGACTTACCTTCAAAAATAGATGGGTGGGTATTTATTGTACTTCCAAATGAATTATCAAATAGATTAGTATATTCATTTTCATCAATAGTTATTTGAAGAGATTGTGTAAAAGTAAATTGAGCTTGTTGTGAGTGGGTTATATTGTATGGATTTGGAACACCTGCTGCCCCACCCTCTATTTCTACTACATCTATACTTCCTGTAAGTTCTAAATCTCTATATGAAATAGGACTATTTATTCCTGTTGATGTTGATTGACCACCTACAATAGATCCTGTTTCTGGTGTATATGCTATAGTTGTATTAGGATTAACTGTTACTGGTACACGGCGATTGCGTTCCAGCATGTTTTGTTTAATTATTACACCTGTAGTTACACTAGTACGAGCAGGTACATATGATTTAATTGCTTTAAACAGTGAATTATCAAAATATTTTATTAATCTTAAATAATCCCAAACATCACCTGTTGTGTATTTTTTGAAATAATCTTCAGCTATTGCTCTTAATTTAGGATAATAAGTTTGTGTTCCTTCATATGCAAATCTTGGATCAGCTAAAGTATCGGATATTACACCATAACCATAAGTTGCTATAATATCATCATTAACTTCATCTTGAGGTGAAAATCCTACTTCTAAATTTGTAATATCTTCAGTATAACTTTGACTTACAAGATAATTTTGATCTATACTTTTTTCTCTAGATAAAACAAAACCATAATCTTCATTGTCATCTATTTGTATTTTATTAGAAACTCTATTTCTGATCCCTATTGAAGGTTGATCTAGAAAATAAACTTCGGTATTTGGTTTACTATATGTTCTTACACTAGCATTATCATAAACAATCCATTCATAACTTGAAGTTGTAGATAAATCATCAGGATTTATAAAAGATTGAGTAAATACTGATGGAGCAGATCCTGTTATAGCTGGGTGAGAAGAGGAAATATCTGTTATATATAAATCACTTCCTGATGAGGTATAAAGATTTTCTAATTCATTTCCTAAAGGAGCTCTAAAATTAACTATATCAAATGAACTTTCAGAACCTGAAATATTATTACCTTCAACAGATTCTGGATTCATTACTAAATCATTAAATACTGTTACAGGTATATCATTTGAATAATATCTAAATTCTTGAAAAGATCCTGAAAATATTTTAGCATTTTCATTTAAAACATTAAGGCCTACATTTGATCCTGATACAAATCCACCAACATAAACCCCATCCCATGAAGTTACTCCAGTATTACTCCAAGATTCTATTAATGATGAAGAAAAATACGATGGTATTGTTCCATAGGTGGTAGAACCATAACTTCCAACACCATAACCACCCCCACTAGCTCCACCAGAAGCTGTAAGGTTTACACAAATACTAGCTGATCCTTCCCATCCTATAACATTACCATCAGCTCCATTATATTGTTTATTAGCAGCATATAGAGTATAACATATAGGATTGTTTACAGTTGAAGCTTCAGAAGCTGATAAATGTTGGTTTCGTTGGAGTAATACTGTCCACCATCCTTTATTAAAGAAAGGTAAATAAATATCATCTGATATTACTGTTCCCCCATCAGCGTCAGAGCCTGATATAAAAAATCTTAATTTTCCATACTCATAATAATCACTATTACTAGATCCGGAATAAGATCCTGAGGGCTGGTCTTCATAATATAAACCTATACCCCAATCAAATTGAGTATCATTAATACCATTAGATTTTTTAACTGCTATAGATTGACTATAAAATTCTCCCATATAGCTTGAAGAGGGAAAACCAGTTGTTTTAAATCTTAAGGCAACACCATCAGGAACTATAAATTTTTGGTTTTCGGCTATATAATTACGTTCTAAAGGCATCCATGGAACCTTAACTGATGAACTAGCAACAAATTGAGTTGCTACTGGTGTGTAAGCATAACTATAACGGTTATACCATAAATCATAATCATCTGTATTGTCTCTATTTTTTCCTCCAAATTCGTTTATTCTAAGAATAGTATTTGGTATACCCCAAATATTAATCAATTGTCTTAAACCACTAATCGTACCTTTTTTCTTAGTAAGGTAAGCCATATTGTGGTAAAGACGTTTATATATTTCTTTACTTACTTTATCAATAGCATAAGGAAATCCAGGTAGTAAAATTTGTTCAACATAATCATACCATGAGTATCCTAAATCCCAATAATTAATAATTTCACCATCATTAATAGCAATATAATTAGTAATTAATTCACTTCCTGTAGGAGGTACATATGACCCATTATCTTCACCTGTTAATCCTATAAAATTATTTTGGTTATCATAATTGTTTCCAAATGTTTCAAACCCTAAACCTTTAATAGCATCTGCAGCTAATCCTAAAGGTAAACCTCTATCGGGATCATTATCTGTATTGTATCTTTCACTTAATGCTTTTGTATACAACCAAACTTCATCAAATGATTGTCCAACCATATTTGAAAAGGTAGTATATTCATCATTATTTGAGTTTTCAGTGATAAAAGTTGGTATAGTATAATATAACCAATTTTGATTATTTTCATCATATAAAGAAGCTGATAGAATATAACCTCCATAATATTGAGAAGATTCAACATCACTCCCCATCCAATTTAATACTTCAACACTTCCAGTATCTAATAAAGTATAAGGATAAGCTGAGCCTGTTTTAGGGTAAGCAAAAGATGAAGAATTATAATATAAATAATTTTCATATCCATCAAAATTTTCAATTAAATTTGTTATATTAGTTTGCAAACTAGCTAAACTTTGAGACACTGCAGTTCCTGTTGGTCCTGTTATAGTTTGAATAGATTCAATATCAGCTTCATAAGCTTGTATTTGAGATACTTTTTCATAAAAATTATTTATTCTTTGTTTAGCTGATGAGAAGTTAATAAACTCATTAAAAGTATTATAAGAATAATTTGGTGTTATTGTTATACCTCTTTGATTTAATACATTTAAAACACTATCTAAAGAAGATGAGGATTGAGTATTAGTTAAATCTTCATATGAAGATAATAAAGTAGAATTATTAACTAAATCTTGTAATTCTATATTAATATTAGGACCTTTTATATAATTAGCATTATCTATAAAACCCTCAATATCTTCTATAAATTCAACTTCATAAGCTTCAGTTTCACCTACTTTAGTTGTTACATACAACTCATCTTGTAAGTTATATTGTGGGGGAAGTGGTTCATAAAGTTTTATTAAAACTGAAATTGATTTTTCTTCTTCATCTTTTAAAATAATATTAACTGCAATTTGATATTCATTATTAAAAAATGAAATATAAAATTCATCAAAATTATTAGAATTAGATAATTTATCAGTTAATGATACAAATCCATCTTTAATTTGTGATGTAGAAATTACATTTGATTTTAATGCTATTTCTGTTCTATCTCCTGATATTTCAGATATATAAAAAGTATTTTCAATATTAGAACCTAATTCATAATTAATAAAATTATAAACAGCATATAATTTACCAGTATCAAATCCTTCTGAGTATATGTTGTTAGCAGGATTTAAAGTTATAGTATTAGTTAGTGAAGATGTAGGTGGATTATCATTTACTACATTAACTCCAGTTTCAGCATCAGTATAAGATCCCGTTAAATTATTTATTTCACTGTTTTCAGTTATACCCCAATCTGTAAATTTGTAATTTCTACCTATTACTTTTTTTTCTGGAGAATATATAAAAAATTCTACAACATTTCCTTCAGGATCAAAAGATCCTGTTATTTCTGAACTAGGAATTATTGCTTGAGTTTGTAATTCAAACCCATCATTAATAAGTAAATTTGGATTAATTGTACGGCAAGAAGCACTTACAGGTATAATATTTATATCTGATGATTGTTCAACCCCATTAAAATTATCTCCATTATATGATGAATAGTCTTGGTTTACCATTTATATTACTATTTATTAACTTTGATTTGCAAAGTCTTGTATAACTTGTGCAATTTCTTGTCTTACTTCTAAATTTTCTGTTCTTAATTCAGCTATTTCTTCTAATAATGCTTCTACTTCTTCTTTTTGGGGTTGATAATTAATATAATCTCCACTAGTTTGTACTAAATATTGATGGGAATTAATATCTCCTTCTTTAGGTATATTATAAAAAAACTTGTCATATAATATCCAAAAATCTTCTTGAGTAGCCAAATTCACATCAAAAAATTGAGGATCTTCTGATTGTACTAATTGTGTAAATGATGTATCTATAGTATCATTAAAAGATTGTTTATCAAATACTTGTCTTTTTAATTTTGCTAATTTTTGATTCATCCTTTTGCTACTTTAAACATTATATTTTCATCAAAAACTTTAGTTGTTCCTCCTATTGAAGTTTTAACTAAAATTGTATAATATCTTTCAGGTTCTAAACCATTACAATATAAATCAAAATAACTTGAAGTAGCATCTGAGCTAATTCTTGTATAATCATTATCAAAATCAATTACAAATTCATTAGTTTCTGTATCTTTTATAGCGTATAATGATTGAGATTCTGGTAAGAAAAAGTTAGTTGAATATAATGAAGCTGTTAAAAATGTTCTGTCTGGGTATTTAGGTATAGCCGCAAATCTTAATCTTGGAATACTTTCTGAATAATAAGTTCCTTGATTATTATATATTGAAATAAAACTTTCAACTTGGGGTAATACTTTATTAGTTGATGAACCTGTGTTAAATATATAATCATTCCATCTAAATTCTAATTGTGGGGGATATATTGTATTAGTATCAATTGAAAAATATTTAAATATAGTAGTATTAGCTTTATTATATATAAATTCACTATTACTAGGTTGTTTTACAATAAATCCTTCATTTTCAAAACCATCAACCGGGTTTAATGAATTACTATACCAAGTTTCAACTGTGTTAGTTACATCTATTAAAACATCTTTAGTGTCTGAATAATTAAAAGTTTGTGATTGAGTTACAGGAAGGAGTGAAAGATTAGAACCTGTATACCAATTACCACCCCCAGTAACACTACCTGACCATGAAGCAGTAACATATGTACTAAAACCTGATGTAGGCCATAAATTTGAACCTGAATAATCTATCCAATTCCAACTTGTCCCATTTTCAACTTTTGGGACATCATTATATTTTCCAGTTCCCATCCCCCAATTACCACTTACAGGATATACTTCTAATTTTTGATCTAAATTTAATCCTGTTACAGTAGCATTAAAATTTCTTAAATATGTTTTATATTCTCCATTTGTAATTTTATCTTGATATAGACTTGATATTAAACTTGTAGGAAATTTTATTAAATACCTACTAACTTGGGGGTTATCATTTTTAATATAAGTAGAAGCTTCAATAATTTCATCTAATCCTGTATTTTGATTAGGAAATTCAGTGTATAATGTTGAATCTTTTTCGGGAAATATTTTATATATAGCCATATTTTAATTTTTTATAAAGGAACAACACGCCCTTTTAAATCTTCATTTGGGTTTTTTACTTCAAAAATCATAGGATCAATAGAAGGATAAACTACTTCATCAATTGTAGCTCCATCTACATCATAAGCATAAGCACTATATCCTAAAGCTTCACCAGTTAAATTATTAATTGCTACATTTTTAACAGTTTGTACTCCTTCTACTTTATCTAATAAAATATACAAATCTTTAAGTAAAATAGGTTGATTTATTTGCCAATTATCTATATTAAAATAATTTTTTAAAGATGTAATACATTTAGTTAATGTTTCATTATTGTTATAATTAGGGAGTACTATAATGTCAAATACTACTTCTATATTAATAATAAAAGCATCTTTTATTTTTACAGAATCATTTATCATCCTATATTCTGCTAAATATGTTTGTAAATTTCTTTTAATTAAAGATGAAGCTGTTCTTAGTTTTGAATTATTATCATAAGTTAAAACATATAAATCTAAAATAGTAGGTAATTCACCTGGTTGGTATTGGTTAATTTTAGCAGGTATAGCATATGCTTTTGCTATTGTTCCTAAATTAGAAGGCATTGACAATGCTCTAATTAAATAATCTTCTTTAGTTACTGCTCTAAGTTGATTTTGGAAATTACCAACAGCATTTAATCTTAGTTCTTCTATAGTGTCACCATCTTGACCCCCATCAGCTGCTAAAGCATTATTTGAAGATACAGAAGCAAAAATTTGATTTGCTAGTGTTGTATTTGATAAGTTTGGATTAATAAATCTAAAATTAGTATCATCTAATACTGTTAATGTTCCAGCTTCTACATTAGATGCAATCCCTCCACCTGTTAAATAACGAACTGTTAGTGTTGTATTATAAGGAGCAATACCATAAGTATTTGTAAAAATAAAATTAAGAGGTGAAAAAGCGGTTGTTAGTTGATCCCTTTCAAAAGGTAATCCCAACCCAACATTATCTGGGTTTGGAACTATTTCTTCATCATTACTTTTAGTTGAACCCGCACCAAATTGAAATTCTAATGATCCTGAATTTATAAATCGTGTAACAAATCTTCTTTGAACTTGTTTTAATTGAAGTAAATATGGAGCATCTACCTCAATATTATATGTTGGGTCATTAGTATTTGTGTTTCTAATGCTATTAAACACGTTTTCTTGTGCCATATTTGGTACTTCATACCAAGTATTACCATCAGTATCAATGCAATCTAATACGCCTATAATATTAGGAGCTATAATTGTTCTAGTATCAAATCTTTTAGCTGCTGTGAATGTAAAAGTAGTTGATTTTATTGCTGCTGATATAGCTTTTCTTGTTTTTTTTAAAAGATAATATGATGGGTTATTTCCTGATATTTGATATACTGATGTTGTTGTAGGATCAAGTGATCCTGATGCAGAAAAATCAATTACATCCTCAATTAAAAACTTTTGGGATGAATCTACATTAGAGGTGATTTGAGTATTTTCAGGAATAATCATAGCATAATCAAAATCAGGAACATATTCACCTCCTACAAACTTAGATGGTACTTGTTGATAAAAATCAATATCTACACTAGCAGCTGTAGTTACTTTAGGTTCATAACCCAATAAGTAAGCCATTTGGTATAGATTTTCTTGTTGTCTTGCTTTTTGAATAAAAGTTTCTTGAATTTGATTATCTAAATAAAAAGATAAAACATCACCTACATAAGAAGCCATCTCCATAAATAACATACCTGTAGATGTATCTGTAAAATCATTGTATGTACTTGGAAAGTAAGTCTTTGAATATTGTATTAAAGCATTTCTAAATTGGTTGAAATCTCTATCAATATACCTTATATCTCTTTTTAAATCGGCCATTATTGTAGTGTAATATTTATTTCATCAGTTATTCCAAAATTTGCAATAGTGTAAACTAATGTAAAATTAATTGTATTATTATCTGCTTGATTATCAAATTTAATTTGTTCAACCTTTACTTGGGGAAAATAATTATTTATATCGTTTTGTATTCTTTCTTGTAATTCATCTGTTGTACGATCTAATACATTTTCAAATAATAAATTTCTTAAATCTGCCCCAAAGTTAGGATTAAATACTCTTTCATTTTTATTAGTTAGTAAGTAATTAATTAAATTAGATTTTGTTTGTTCTCTAGTAGTAAAGGTTTGTACAAAGACAGCTGGCCCATTTATGGGAAAACTGAATCCTACTGCTTTTCTTTCAACAGAATCAATAGGGAATTTACTTTGTATTATTCTTGCCATTATTTTTTATTCATTAATCCTGCTATCATACCCATATCTACTTCTCCAGCTGGTAATGTTCCATTACTTACATCATATCCTGCTTGAGGTGTAAAGGATTGTGGAACATTTGCAGTTGTAAAGGATTTCGCTGTGTCACCTAATATATTTTGATAAGCATTACGTTTATCAGAAGCTGACATAACTGGTTGTTGTGGTGTTTGTTGCTCTACAACAGGAGGAGTTATACTAGGTTGAGATATAACTGTAGGAGTCTTAACAGCTTCCAATAAAATTTCTTTCAATTCTTCTTGAATTGCTTCTTTTACGGCTGTTTTTATTAGGTTTTTTAATTCTGTTGACTTCATTTTTTATTATAAATATTAAATTAGTTACTTTTTTAACTAAGAGGTTCAATTCCTACTTTTGCTTCTGAGTTTTCAAGAACATTAAAAAATTGATTTACCATTATTTTCCAATTATATTCTCCGGGTTCATTATATACATAAGTAAATGTTTTATATTCTTGTTCTGCATAATATGTTATTGGTAAACCTTGACCTAAATTAGGCCAAAATTTTACATTAATTTCACCTTGAGCATAAGTTTCATCATCATCAAAAGGGTTATTGGCAAAAGTACCATATTGAGGTACTATTTCTCCAGTATCAATAAAAATTGATATTGATTGTGAGGGAAGGGTAGTTATTACTTGTCCTACCCTTGTAGACCCTATAGCATTATTTAAATTAGTAGGTATTGGAATTGAATCTAATTGACCTGTTATTACTATAGGAGGAGTTGTTGATGTTGTAGTTGTTGTTGTAGTTGTTGTTGTATTATTTGAACCTGTAGTAGGTGTTCCACCAACTGTTGAACCATCACCGCCTAATGTTCCACCTACATCTCTAGAAACATCTGCTGCTTGTAAAGAAAAATTTGGATTATTCTTTCTCCACCATCCTACATTAAGTTGATCTATTCTAAATTGAGCTTCTTGAATTAGTACTAATACTGATGTACTATATGACCATCTTCCATATTGTAAGTTATAAATGGTTACTCCTCTAAAAACATTTTTAGTATCTTCATTAATATTAATAGCTTTTATTCTTCTTTCAGGAAATGCAAATTCATTATCAGCATTGTATTCTATTTCTAATTTCCAATCATATGATTTATCTGAACCTCTTCGATATAAAAATGGATTTAATGAATCCGGGTTGAGTTGATTTAGTAAAAGTTGGTCATTTGTAGTATTAATTTGAACATTTGTAGTATTTCCTGATGTTGCTGCTACACTTCCAATTTCTAATATTAATTCATTTTTTTCTTCTTGAGTCATAGGACCACCATTAGCACCTCCATTTTCTGCTAAATCTTCAATACATTTATTTAAAACTAAATCTAATGATTGAAGTTTTGTTATAACAGATTGAGCTGCTGATGTTATTGATTGAGAGGCTGTGGGGACTATTTTTAATGCTCCTTTTGCTCCTTTTAATAAATCACCTAAAGTATCTAAAGAATCAGCTAAAATAGTAATAACATTAACAGGAATACCTACCCCTGGTGGAACTGATACAGGAAATGGTAGGGTTTTAATTATTTTAACCGCTCCTCCTACAGTTGAAACTAATGTATCTGTTATATCTACTGTTTGTTGTACAGATGTAAAAGCATCTACAACATTTTGTAATGCTGTTTGTATTTGATTTTTTTGTTGAACTATTTTTAATAATTCTGACTTTGGAGGACAACTATCTTTAAACTTTTCAATTAAATCATCCACTGCTAATTCAAATTTAGCAGTGCTTTTAATAGTTTTAGTTATACTTTTTACTAAGAGTTTAGATAGAAAAGACATTATTTAGTTTTACTTACTTTAGATTTATACTTTTCGATTTTATTAAGCATATTTTGTGCCTTAACAAATGTATCAGTAGCTGGACCTGGAATAGCTGCATTAATAGCAAATGGTGGTCCTGATCCTATAGGTGTACCCAAGGCTCCACATAGTGAAATTAAGGATGATAATAATTTAGATAAATCTCCTAAAAATTTATCACCTAATATTACTGATTCTGATGCATTTTTATTCCCTAAATAAATATTTTTTGAGGATACAATTGTTTTTGGAGTATCTATATTTAAACTGTTTTGGGAATTTAAATTTATTGTATCCTGAGAGCTAATTAATATTGAATCTAATTTAGAATTTAAAACTAATCTTCCAGAATTAATAATAACTTGTTCTTCTTTGTATAAATTAGCAGATTCAGGTGAGTTATCATATGAATTATAATTAGAACTATTTAATTTTATTGGTATTTTTTGATTAGATGTTAAATAAATACTAGATTTATCTGTATTAATATCTTCTACTTGAGGTACCCAAGATTCTTCTGATTCCTCATGTTGTCCATTTTTTATAATAGTAATAGGATCACCATCTTCTCCTGATTCAGACCAGGGGTTTGGGATATTTGCGTTTTTTACTGTAGATCCAAATCTAAATGATTGGCCCCATCTTCCTTGATAAATTAAATCTCCTTCATAAGGTAAAAGATTTCGTATTGATAGTTTTTCTTGAAAAGTATTACCTAATTCTATTTCAGTACTACCATCAGAAACTCTTCTTACAGACCCAGCTTGAGTTTGTTGGTAATCTTGAGTTTGGGAAGGTGGTTGGGAATCTCCATTAATTGGATCTGGTATAGCATTATGGTGAGTACTATTCCATATGTTAATAGCTTGAAAATAATAATATGCTAAATCATTAACATCAGCTTGAATATTACTATTAGGTAATGCCATAACATATACTAACTCATTATGTAAAGGAATATTTGAATTATTAGGAAATAATGGTCTTGCAAAATTATCTGTTGTAAATTGAGGATTTGGGTTAGGAATATTAATCTTATCGAAAAAAATACACCCAATAGAACTCCATTCTCCAAAGTCTTTAAATACTTGACTTTGAGTTTTATCATCAACCATTGCAAATCTTACTCTAGCAGGGAAAATATTTGAATCCTGCAGTTTTAGATTTTGAGTTGGGTTTAATGAACTTAATCCTGTTGGAGTTTTAGGCATTTTCTTCTTTATTATTTAACTTATCCATTTCAGCTAAAAGTTGTTCTTTTTCTTCCTCAGTAATACCTAACCCACCATCTTCATCTACATTTTGCAATGCTCTTTGAACTATAGTAGCCATTTTAATTAGAGCCTCATCATTTTTAACTCCAATTTCCATATATTCTTTAATAAGAGGTACAATAAGAGTAGCATCTCCTATTTCTTGAACTAAAGGTTTTAATTCTGAAATTAAAGCAACAACTTGAGCGTCTCTTTTCTTTTGGTTATTGTAGATTTCTTCTAAAAGATCTGAAAATTTCTTACCACCAAAAACGTGTGAATCTAATTGTCCCATAATGTTTTTGATTATAAATATGCACTTCTAAAACTATTTTGGGGGAAAATACCCGTGTTCTAAATAAAATAGATATTTTAATTTAAAAATACCATATAATTTATTAGCAATTTTGGTTATTTTTGGAGTTTTTACATCAACCATTTCTCTTATGTAGATGTATAATGCTTTTTTATTGAAAACATCTATATTATCTCGTTTTCTAAAAAGTTCTAAAATAGCATCTGCTATGGTAGCATCATTTCCTTTAGGAAAAATAATATAAATATTATCTGTGCAATATTTTACATATTGGTCTATAAATAAAGATAATCTATCTTCATACTTATAGTTTAATTTAGTATTTAAATCTTTATTACTAAATTCTTCATCCTGGATGATTAAATCTCTTGCTTCTTCTCTAGTTTTACTAACAATAAATGAAGGATCTGATGTATCAAGTTGAGAGTATTTATTAAGATCAGCTATGGCTATATTTTTAATCTTATTACCATAATTTTTTTGATTATATACTATTAACCATCTTTTTACTATAGTGCCAAAATATGAATAAGCTTTAGCTCCATTTTCAGGGTTAAATAAGTGTATTTTTGATAATAAAAAAGTAATAATTTCATGTTGTAAATCTTCTAAATTTTCAACACCATCAGTATAGTAAAATTTAAATGTATGGATAATATTTTCTGTAAGTTTATAAAAGGCCCAATGAATTTCTTCTTGATATATATTGCTCCTTTCTTCGGGATCAGAAGAGCGATTGTATCTTACAATCGCCGCCTCTGTATCTTTTGAAAAATAAACTCTTTTTTGTTTTTGAGCTTTTTTTCTTCTAATTATTTCATCCATTACTTAATCTTCTTCAATTTGAAATTATTTAAAATTTCTTGTATTTTTTTTATTTGTTTAAAAAAGAAACCTATTTCGTCATCACTAGCAAAAGATCCTTTAATGTCAATTTTTTTTAATTTTAAATCTGATGCTTCAATGACTCTTGAGATTTGATCTAAATATTCTAAATAACCTACAACAATATCTTCCGCCTTTTCATTTTTTCGTAATAAATTTAAAGTTGTAAAACCTAATATAATTACTAAAATTGATAGTAAAATTATTATAATAGTTGGAATTCCAATTGTCATAGTTTATCAAAAATATTTTGTAAACCTTCACTTTTAATAGAACCTAATGCTTTATTTTTTGTAGAGGTTTTCTTATTATTATCTAATGTAAAATTCTTTTGTGGCTTATCCAAGCTATTCTTAAATTTAGGTAACCATTCAATCTCAAATTCAATTCTAGCAGCCATCATATCTGCTTGGTGTAGTATAAAAGGTAGTGAAGTACGTGGTTTTTGTTCGGGCATATAGCCTTTTAGATATTTATCATTTGCTGAGTCATATAACCCATCATGTGTTTGAATTGCTACCATTTCATTAAAAGTATATTTAATACCATTATCTTGAAGTAGAAATAATCCTCTATCTGGGACAGCTGAGAATGCTAACTCCTTATTGAACATATAATCTTCACCTAACTTATCTTTCCTCCATTTATCAGTTTGAGGAATATAAGCTTCATGATTATCATCACCCATTTTACCTAAATCATGATTAATAGCTGAAAATATTAATTCTTCGGTTGTAAATGTAGTCATATCACAACCAAAACTTTCCCAAACCTCAGACATATGTAAAGAAGCCTTAACAACTCTATTAACATGATCTACATATCCTCCAGGAAAAGCAGAATGGTATTCTTTTTTATGAGCAGCAGGCATAAGCATAATTCGCTCCGCATATTTTTCATAAAATTTAATTAATTGTTCTTTACGAGGAGATGAAATATAAGTATCAATATTACTTATAAAATTTTCCCAATTAGATTGGATTTGTTCTGCTGTTAATTTCATAACTCTTATTTTATTAATTACCCGTTTCTTAGAGGTGAAGCTTCTCTTTCAATTAAGGATTCAAACTCTTCAATAAACTCATAAGTTGATTTTAATTCTGCTCTAAAATCTTGAGCTGTTGATTTACCCCTAGATACCATTAAATCTAGATTTTTAACTTTAGACTTAAGTTGAACGAACCTTTTGTCTACTAATTCTTTGTTTCTAAATGCCATAATTATTTTATTTTTTAATATTTCCCCAATATACAACCCCCTCATCATCACTCCAACCTATATTCCTAATTCCCTTATTTTCCTAAATATCTTCAAATCCCGTATTTCCAAGGTACCCAAAAGAAAGGGCTTAACCAAACTAAGGTAAAAAATTTTGTGATTTTTTTAATATTTTTAGGATATGAGCACATTTTTCATACTCTTCAATTTCTTGAAAAAATTTTATTCCAAGTTCTAAAGATGTATCTAAAAAGTCATCTGAAAAATCTTCAATTGCTTCATTATGTATGGGATCTGATAAATCTAATTTTTTAATATAAAACCAAGCTCTATTATAGGTAACAAATTCACCAGCTTCACTCATTTCCTTAACATCCAATTCTGAGTTAGCTTGTTTTAAGAATAATATTGCTTTTTTTCTAAAATTTATGTGATTAAGTATTAATTTTTTATACATACCTAACCAATAAGTTGGAGTTTCTCTAAAATCAATATAGACAGTATCGTTTTCCCTGTCTGAATTATCTTCAGGTGGAAATAAATTAAATAAACTATCTACATTAACCATATTAATATTTTTCTTTTGACATACCACCTTTAATTCTATAAAGGGCATATTCCCACCTTTCAGCAATAGTTTTATATTTATGCTTATCTTGAGTTTGCATTTTTTTTACTTGTTTATCAAATTTTTCAGATAAACCTTCTTTTTTTACCTCATAATATACTTCATACAGGGTATCTTCCAAACTCATTTTATAAAATATTTAAAATTAAAACTGTAATATATGGTATAAATACTAGCAATCCAAACTATTTTACCTTAAAATTGTAAGATGCCCCGATTTTTGGTATATTTCTGGGGAATTATATTTTCTAGCATAGAAAGTATAAACATATATTCCATCAGCCACATAAGAGGATCCACCTTGCATACTACCATCCCAATAAGGATAACTGCTATAATCTTCTCCGTAACCTTCAAAAACTAAACTCCCCCATCTATTGTAAATCTTAAATTCTACATCAACCCAACACTCTAAATCAAAAATAATTTCCCAAACATCATTTATACCATCATTATTTGGGGTTAGTACATTAGGTATAAAAACATTCCAAGGCCAGCACCCATCAATAATTAATTCACTACAGGGCAAACCAGTATTACAATCTACTTCAATAAGTTTTGTGATAGTATCTGTTAAAAAAACATACTCTAAAACTTCAATTTCTAAAGTATCTATTGTATATATGTAATTGTCTACAACTACAGTATCTGTTATGTATTCCACAATTGTATCGGTTAAATACACGTATTCTTGCGTTATAACGGTGTCAATTTGCGTTTGTATAATAGTATCTGGGGGTAGAGTTATAGTAATTGTATCATTTAAACACTCAATAGGACATTCAGGTATTTCAGGTAAAAATACAGTTGTATTATTATTTCCCGTAACAATTTCCCCATCAACCCCATCAACAGACATTACAAAAATACTCCCAGGTCCATCCATTTCAAAATAAGGAGTAGTAAAAAATTGCCCTTCTCCAGGAGGAATTGCATAAGCCCCAAATAAATCACTACTAAAACATTGATAATAATCTTCATTCCAAATTTCAATACAATAGTCTGTAATTTCTACATCACCAAAATTCCATACAACATAATTTATGTTATAAAAAGGTGTATCACCAATACACCCAGTTTCAATTTCTACATCACCTATTATGGCATCTGGAGATTGGGAAAATAACGATAAGGGCAGTAATATAACCGCAAGGGAAAGAAGAAATTTATACATTAAGTAATAGAGAGTGTAAAAGTAGAATAACGTTTTATCACTAATACATATGTAAATCTTCTTTAAGGTAGGCAAGGAGAGACTTGAACTCTCATGTAACCAATTACTCTTTCTACAAGGTATAAGCTTGAGGAGATACATGCCTATGTGGTGAACCCGGTAGGATTCGAACCTACGACCGATACCTTAGAAGGGTATTGCTCTATCCAGCTGAGCTACGAGTCCATTCTATAAAAAAATAACGTTTTTGGGGAGTTGTACTCGGGGCGGGGCTCGAACCCGCACGATCTGTTCAGATCAACAGATTTTAAGTCTGTCGTGTCTACCAATTCCACCACCCGAGCATACGAATGTTTTACTTATCTAACTTTGATATTTCGTCTTGTAGTTTAGTAATTCTACCCTGTATTGTATAATATTGTTTTTCAACATCAATTTTATTAGGGTTTTCTGGATGGTATGACCATAGTTCTTCTGTGACTTTTGTTAGCAAAATCAATTCATTAACTAGCTCAATTTTAGGATCATTTACTTTTTGTGACATAACTTTAATTTTTAATTTATACTTAAATATACGAACTAACTTTTAACAATCCCAATCTTCTGCAGCAATCTGCAAACAAAGTAGTGGAGATGATTCAGGGTTTGATTTCATTTCTTCAAGAGCTGTATAAATAACTTCAATAATTAAACCATGACGTTCTACACTTGCCCACAGTTCATTAAATTTAATCATTTCTTCAGTATTGAGTTTTTCGAGGAAATCTTTTTTAAATGGTAGTAACATATCTATCTTTATTATACGTGAATATACGAATGAATTATTAGAATTCCAAATTTTATTGCATAGGTCTTGATAATGACCAATTGTTAAAAACAGCTTGTTCTTTTAATTTTGCTTCAACAACAATATCAGGCTCAAGACCATAGGTTTGAATCTTATCATAGATAATATCTGAATGTGCTTGTGCTCTAATAGATTCATCAAGTTTTTCTTTACGACGACTTTCAGAATAATGACAACATTGGACAACATCATCAGGCCATGTAGTAGCAGCTAATTTTAGAGCCTCCTCTTCAGTCAAACCACCAGTATTAAATTTGTGGTGGAAATAATCAAATGTAATTGGAATACCAATAGATTTATAAATACCTTCATATAAATCTTTAACAGAATATTCATTTGGACTATCATCATTTTCAATTACAAGACGTTTTTTAGTGTCACTACGCAATAACTCAAAATTCTTACAAAATCGTGTCAATGTTGATTCTTTATCACCATATGCACCTCCAACATGAATATTAATCTTATTGTAGTTTGAAGGCTTAAAACCAAACATATTAAATTGTTCACTATGAACATTTAATTCTCGAATAGTTTTCTCAACAACATTTTGATTTGGGGATGCTAAGCAATTATATGGGCCTGGGTGCATTGTAAGGCGTTGATTTGCGTTTGTAGCAATTTCACCAATTTCAAGCATCAACTCGCATATCTCATCATAATCTTTTAAATCTGACAATTTATAATCGTCAGACCAAGGAAATATTTGGGATGAAAGACGAAATAATTTAATTCCCATTTCATTATTCCATTGAACAATTGTTTTGAGATCTTTCACATTGAGTAATGCAAGATCAGAAACATAATCAATACCTTTAGCATCGAAAGTTTTTCGACGCATAGTTCGATTTGTCATAATTTTATTAGCACTAAGTGCAGTATTAATACAAGCGTATCCTAGATTCATAACCTTTATTATTTTTTATTACATGGTAAATATACGAACGATCCTTCGATTCTCCAAATTTATTTGGTAATTGATGGATTTTGTTTAATGGTTTGTTTAGTAATTAAATCTTTTAATTTAGTAGTTGACCAACCATGTGATCTACTTGTGTAAATTACTTTAGGAGGTAAATCATCTCCTGTAAAAGGTTTTGCTTTTCCATGTTTTCCCTCCCAAATATAGTCTTCACCAAGAATTCTAACATCGGGATTATGAAATTCAATTAAATGTCTTAATTCATCTTCTGTTTGATAAGTATAAACTTCATCAATGTATCTAATAGCCATTAAAGCTTTATAACGATCATATAAAGGTATTACGGGTTTATATTTAGATTTTCTATGTAGGGAAGGATCATCTTGAAGAAAAACAATAAGTTTATCGCAATGTTTTTTAGCTTCTTCAAAAGTAATTATATATCCGGGATGAAGTAAATCAAAATTGCCGGCAGTGAATCCAATTATTTGTTTATTATAACTCATTTATTATTAATTTAAATATTTTATCGCCAAGGCGTCTCGAAACTTCTCTCTAATACACTATAACATCTATACATACGTATATACAGTACTATACAATTTCCAAATCAAACAATCCCGTACCTTTTATGTAGTAGGAATTAGTTGGGATATTTCCGGTTGGGGTAAATTGAAATTGACCACCCGTACCCGAAATAGGAATAGACCAATGAGTTGATGATGTTACTAGTGCGTCTTGGTTTACACCACCACTAAATGAGGAAAATGATCCCCCAATGAATGTGGTGGATTTTAAATTTCGATTAGCTGTTGCATTTCCTTCCAGTGTGAGATAACCCACCGGATACTGACCGTTCGAATCAACCGTATTAGTGATAATAAATGTTTTTGCCCCATTAAGTTGTTCACCTAATGATCCGCTGTTACGTGTTTGAGCTGCTGTATATGATGCCATGCTGGAATTATTTTATTATAAATATCACGTTTTGTGGGTTCCGTTTATAATACTTGAAGAGCTTATCCTACCATACCTAGGGACATACACCATTTCTTGAGCCCATTCTTTACCAATTATCTTTTTGTCCTTATATTCTTCACCAATTACAAAATATTCGGGTTGGAAGCGTTTAACTAATGAATTTAAATCATCATCCGTGTGGAATGGAATTACTTCCTTTATGTACTTAATACTTTTAAGAAAGGTAATTCTATCCGGTAGGGTATTTATTGGTCTCCCCTTCCCTTTCGCTTGCTGAATCCTTTCATCACTATCAATCCCCACTACTACATCATTTCCTAACTCCCAAGCTTTTTGGAAGAGTTTGATGTGCCCTATGTGGAGCACATCAAAACATCCATTTAACCAAGTTACTTTAGTTGACATACTCAAGTGCTACTTCAAATAACTCTTTGTTGATTCTCATGTCTTGCTTGAAATTTTTAATTTCACGAGCTTTACGTGCTTTACCACCTGCTCGGTAATCAAAATCACCTGTAATGATTTTTTCTTGCACTACATTAAATACACTCCAAAGATCACTACCTGCGTCTTCCTTACGTACTGGTTTGATGAGTTCATCATAATCAATCTGAATACGCTTCATTTCTTTATCTGAAAATCGTGTATTAATAGCATCCATTGCAAATTGGATAATTTGCTCTTGCTCCATTTCTTGAGCTTTCATTTTATTCATTGACTCTACTGTCAATGGAAGCTTTTCAACCATCTCCTTAATCATTACTTGAAGATCTTCAAAATCATAACCCATATGACGCATTTTAACTGCTTCAAATTGAGTATCTGCAATAACCAAACCATTTGAACAAACTAAACGAAATAAACCTGCTTGGAATTGAAAAGCATTTTTACCATCATGTGAGTTTGTCATTAGGACTTGTGGGAAAACTGTATCACCATCATCTCCATTAATAACAACATCATCATTACGGAATGTAATAAGGTGTTTTTGGAAACCTTTAGTTGAGCTTTTACGAGCTTTAACTTCTGTTGCCTGAATTGGCTTCCAACCTAGCAATTCCATATCATCAATTACACGCTCTGTTGGAATGTGTGTATAGTGATCTGAAACCTCACTACTTGGTTTTTCTGCAAACACTGATGGCGCTAAGCTCATAATGTTTTTCTTTGTCAAATACTTTGCTTCTTGCAAATCTTCTGAATTCATCATAACTATTTAATTTAAATTTATAACTTTTATTAATTATCCTTATTTACCCCGTAAATATACGAAAGCTTCCTTGCTTCTCCAAGCACTTCACCGGAAGCCTTTATTATTTCTTCAATAATGAAGGTGAAACTGTAAACAATTGGTTTGTATCTCTATCTCTAACCTTAATGTTTTTACTATTAATTTTAATAATTTCAAATGTCTTAATAGGATCTACTTTTTTATGCACGATAAATACTACATCACCAACATTAAAATCATCTTTTGATGCTTTAGGAGCTGCTTCACCAACTTTAGCTGTCAATTTGGCTCTTAATTCCTGAGCATCAAATCTAATTGTACCTAATGAAATTGTAACACCATAATCTTTTTCTAATTGTGCTACTGCTTTTGCGAAATCACCTCTAAAACCTTTAATCTTTTGTTTATTTAACATAACCTTTTATTTAATTAATAAATGCTTGGCTTCGCGCCTCATTTACCCCGTAAATATACGAAAGCTCTCTCGCTTCTCCAAGCACTTCACCGGAAGCCTTTAAAGAGCTAATGTAAATACCACAATCATTATAATAATGTAGATGGCATTTGTAATGTCTATTTTCTTTCTCATGCTGATAGATACGAATAATTCTTTAAATAACCACCATTTTTATATGACCCAATTGGTAAGTAGTTTATATAAGTATATATTTTATCGATAGTTGAAATTTTTATTTCTCTACGAATGCGCCCTTGCGGATTTTTAGGGCATTTATCCTATATGGCTTTGATATGATATATTTGTATATACAATCGATCCTCTATCTCTATACTCGATCTATAAAGCCCGCTACATCCTTTTTTACGCATATACACGCCCGATGGACGGCGGCATACCGTGGGTAATTATGCGGTACGTACGCCGCACGCCGCACGAAATATTATCTATATTATATAGTACCCAGCATTATATTATTTATTATTACTTATGTTATATTATATAGTAAGGTACCCACCACGGTAGGTTATGTCACCGCGGGAGTACTTA